>Ga0265297_10000676_pt1 | contig 95654 bp, 92 predicted proteins | sample Munlanlwell13791_FD_192502 | JGI IMG/M metagenome (GOLD analysis project Ga0265297, IMG submission 192502) | Leachate microbial communities from a municipal landfill in Southern Ontario, Canada - Leachate well 137-91 | ecosystem: Engineered > Solid waste > Landfill > Unclassified | place... | reverse complement strand
AATGCAATATTGAGTCCGTCAACGCCATCTATCCTGGGTTCCGGAATCACCTACACCTTGCCCGACCAAAGCCCGAGTATCACGTCCGTCAACTATGACGGCTCGATGGTATCTGCGGCCTGGACACCACCGGCTGTGCCTGATGGTGCGGAGCCGGTTTCCTACGAACTGCTGCTCACCTGCACCAGCAACGGAGTGACCACCTCGACATACCCCGCCACATCTTCCGGCGGAACGGCACCGTTACCCATGCCCGGTAGCCTGGCGGAGACATACACGGTAAGCGCCCGCGTGAATTATGGCGTCATCAAAGGGCCGTCATCTTCCGCAGTTCCGGTCATCACCGGAAGCGTGGACAATATCGTTCAAAGCACTGATACCTCGACCGGCATCGCCACCTTGACATGGAATGACATAAGCGGCTTCAACACGAGCAACGCTAACTACAGTGGCTATACAGAAACGTTTAATCTGACATTCGGCAGCGGCACCCCCATCACCGGTAATAGCGGGACAAGTTATTCTTTAACCACACAACTTACGGCGAATGCCGTCAATACCGTGTCTGTATCCGTAACGGCAACATCCGGCACCGTTACAACAACCGGCCCCTGTTCGCCTTGGCGCAGATTGGGGACATCCCAGCCGATTCTGCTCAGCGCAGAATATGACGGCACCAATATCTCGCTTTCCTGGCAAGCGATGGAGGGCAGTGTTTGTGGGTATACGGCCACTCTTTTTGTCAATGGCACCGCCAGTACGTCCGCTTTTTCTGCCCCGGCAGGATCGACGAGCCTGAATTTTTCACCTGCAACAACTATTTCCTCATCCGACACCTTGACGGTGACATTGCAGGCAACTATGAAAGGTGATGCGGGCCCCGGATTACCGACCAACCCTATGCCCGTCAGCTTTACGCCTGCCTATTTTCTAGCCGCCACAGGACAGACAACAACTGCTCCCCTCATCTATACGGCGCCAACACTTGCAGCCCTAAACCAAACGCAACCCGCATCTATCACCCTTTTTCTGCCGAGCGGCAACTATGTGGCAGCCGGAAAAACACTCAGCCAGCCAGTTTTATCCCCTACGACTTCCGCGATTTTCACCCTGGCAGCAAATCCGGCTACGAATAGCAATAGCACCCTGTACCCGTACACGCTAGCGATCAACTCAACCGCCTGGAATACGAACACCATTCGAGCATCCGTGCAAACCGCTTATACAGACTTTCTTACAGCAGCGGAAACCGCAGGCGTCACGCCTTGGGGCATTTCAGTTATTCAGGAAGCCATTGCCCGCCACATGCCGCAAACCTTCGCGGAGACCCTCTATTACAACTATGGCCTGAATTTAGCCCAGGGTTATGCCGATCTGCGGCCCGGCATGGTTCTGCGCGTCATGCCCAGCAATTACATGGTTGTTCCAGGGTACGATAACAACCCTTCTGAGAAGGCTGTATCCAATACAGACGGTTATACGAATAGTGCGCCGATAGATTACGACATCGGCAGCTACACCGACAGCTCAGGTTGGATGGTGGGCTTCGATGCCTTTCTCTCCCGACTGATGGGGGGGGCGATAACCGTCGCACCTCCCGCCGCAATGGCGGGGGATGCACAAGGTGTTGCCGAAGCGGCCGACCTGTATTACCCCGCCTTTCAGCAACCGTTCTATCGCGTATTTTTCCCAACTACGCTGTCAGCAACAAGCACTGTCTCAACCCTTCCTGCATCGCAAATAAATCTTGCCGCTGCAGCAAATTACACTGCACTTCAAAATACAAGCATCAGCGCGGCTACAAATACTTATTTCTGTGGGCGAGCAATCATAAAACTTTGTATCCGGGTGATTATCAACGGGAATGAAGCTGTAGTTCCGATTGGCACTACTGTGACCAATATCCTTGAGCGGGCAGGGCGGGTTCCGCCGAAGAGCGGTGTCACGCTAACAGGTTTAAAACTGGAGCGGGCGATAGGCCAAACCGACAGCTTCGGCAATGCCTCGTGCCAAGCTGGCCGCGCATATAAGGTACATTTTGACTATCAGCCATTACCGGTTTATGGAACCGGGCAAAGCGCGCTGGATCTGCCTTTGCTGCATGGTGACATACTGACTTTTGCAGCGTAATCATGCTAACGCCACGCTATATACAGATCGTCGAACGAGGGATTGGTCTGCCGCTCTATAGCCTCGTTTCCAATCATGCCACGACAGACTATTGGGCTGGCTATCTGCCCAGCGTAGCGGCAGGCTTTGGCAGCGACATCGACCCTTCTATAACTTGGCAAGACAAGGGAGGGGTTTACCTGTTCGCAAAAGAATGTCCCGACGACTTTTCCACTTTCCTTGATGAACTCAATCTCTTGCTACCGAAGCTTTCTCCAGCGGGTGATGTAAGGATATTGTGGGTTTACAACCCGAATCAAGCAAGCGCATGCTGGCAATGGAATATTTTGAAAGCCAGCGCGGTATCGGGTGCGCGAGGGCTAAACTGGGTAGTGATGCGGCAGGCCTTATTCAGTATCGGAAGTTATACACTTGCCATTGACGCCCAGGCCACGATGGATCTAGATGAAACCGATAATTGCAGCATCACATTTTCAGTTGATCAGGTAAAATTCTTTGGTCCAAATGGCCGCTATCCGGCACAACACCTGCCGGTTTCCATTCCGCTTTGGGGCGCTCAACAAGGTGCTTTCAACGCCTACCTTACATTGGCAGAAGGCGATCTGTCCAAGCTGGCAGTCAAATTGCAATATGCAACGACCACTGCAACATCAAACTTCAATGTCTTTGATGAGGTGGAGACTCTGGACATGCCCATCCTGAGTCTGCCGACGGGTTCGACGATGCAGATGAAGCTCTCATTCGATCCGCTCAACCCATTGGATCCAGAACGCAGCCATCTGAGTTTTTTTCCGTATGACAACACGACGCCTTCAGCGCTGGACAGCACATTCATCACCCCACTGGGCATGGGCACAACCCTGACTCCGGCATATTTGGCATCGCCGCTGTGGCCTGCTCGGTTGGTATTCAATCGCACTCCAACCACCTATGCGTCAGGGGGAGAAGCGAGCAATTTCGCTTATCACCTGACCCCGGACGGCGCCTTTAGCCTGAACGTTGTGAACCCGCCCACCGGGCAATCCATCAACCTGCTCTGCGGGCTGTCGGGTGTTGAATCCATCCAGTTTGCGCAAGACGACATCATGATGTTTTATTCGGGCCAGCCCGCAGGCGTCGATGTCACGATGATACCGGGTTCCGAAGAAATCACCTTGAAGCTATCCCCAACCTCGCCATTCACCACATCCTGGGCAATGATCCTGCCAGGTAACGCCGCTGCCCCATCCGTTCGCACGTATTATTCGGAGCCGGATCGCTCGTCATTCTATGCCAATACCGATAGTACATATCCGTCACAACGCGCTTATTACCCGACGAGCCGGATAACCCTGCCCGATACGCCTAACCCAAGCAGCGCGACCTGCTGCTTCCCCATAGCGTCCTATCAGGGGATGGTTCAAGCCGCCTTGGGTTTCGGCAGCAAGCCAAAAAATGTCGAAGCTTTCGAGTTTCAGCTTCTCAACCCGGAGCGGCAAAAACTAATCGAACAGATGGCGCAGCCGTCGACTCCGGCTACGGGCAGCACCACTGTTTATGCGCTCACGCCCCAAGGGTATCAGGCAACTTTTGTTAACGGCGTATGGACCGGAATAAGCATAGCGAAAGCCACGGTGACTGGGGAGGTAGGTGGTAGTCCGGTAACGGTCAGTAATGTTGATATTGAATTTTCAAGCGCTAATGAAACCACGCCGCTGCCCGATGCTTTGCAAAAGGCTTTTCTTACCAATCAACAGTTCCTTGTTATTACGGCGGATATAACAGGCAACGATGGCAGCAACCTTGCAACCTTTGCGCCACAAGTCATGATGAGTGATTGGTCTTTTATCCTGAATATGCCCAAGACGACCACGCCCGGCAATTATACGAATGTGCTTATATTCAAGTCGGGCAACACCAGCATAAACCAGATGGCCAGAAATCCCCATTTGTGGACACAGTATGCGGATTTTAACGATACAAGCAGCGACGCTGAAGGTAACTTTCTTTCAAACTGGCTGGTCGAATATCTTGAAAATGCCGAGGCGCTTTATGACAACGGCAACGGTGTTGCCAGCCTTGAGAATTTCTGCACCTTGATCAACGACGAGAACTGGAACGGGTTCCTGGCCTTGAAAGTAAAGGTTGGTGACATAGCCACTTTGCCTGTCGATGTGCAGGCGCTGGTGGCTGATATTAGCGGCAACTTATACGCCCATCATTTGGGTAACGAGATAAACCACGTTGGGCCAAGTAAGTTTGCCAGTATCAAAAAAGGTGATTTTGTTAAAGCTGTGGTTTCTGCTTTTCCCGACAATACCCAAGTTGCAGCTAAGACAGATACCGCGATTACGCTTTCCAGTGCGTCTACCAGCGAAATTCCTGAAGGTACTTACATGGAATTTGTAGAGCTGAAGCAAGAAATTAGTTTGAAGCTTAGTGCAACGCTGCCCACTTCAACAAATATCCTTCAGAAAAGTGATTTTTCACCAGTTGAGCCGGGGGCGTTTAACAGTATCAAAAAAGGTTATTTTGTTAAGGCTATGCTTTCCGGTGGTGATAATGCTTTTCCCGACAAAACCCAAGTTACAGCTAAGACAGATACCACGATTACGCTTTCCAGTGCGTCTACCAGCGAAATTCCTGAAGGTACTTACATGGAATTGGTAGAGCTGAAGCAAGAAATTAGTTTGAAGCTTAGTGCAACGCTGCCCACTTCAACAAAAACCCTTCAGAAAAGTGATTTTTCACCGGGAGCGGATTCTTATGACCTGAACAGCCCCTTCTTCGGTTTGATCCATTACGTGAATCCGCAGTTTGCCGGTGAAGCCAAAAATCCGCCCGCCTATGTACAGATTGCAAGCGATTATGACTTCACGGTACTGACACTGGAAGTGGTCTTTGAAAAGGCCCTGGAGACCCGGTTTTCCAACAAGTCCATGCTCATGATGAACACGTTCTTCGGCGACAAAGTGGTGCAGACCGGCCCGAATGGAGAGCAAGGAGCCAATAATCTGATACTCATCGGAACGTACCACGATGTGGACAACGTACCTTCTTACAGTTTTTCAACGGCCAAGGGCGTGACCACGGATTTTTACCTAGCCAGCAACGCCTTTAACTGCAACCGCATCGCCAACGTCACGATGAATGTGGTCAAGCTTTCGGGCAGCTCAGAGGCTACTGATATTTATAAGGCAAGTTTTGCCATTCGCGGCAGCTTTGACTTTCTGAATGACAGCAGTTTCGACCTTCTTTCATACGAGTATTTGCCTTACTACGGCCTGACCCTGGACGTGACCATACAACACAGCCAATCCAATATTTATGAGATGGTTGCGTCCAAACTTCGGTTTGAGAAAAATCAGACCGAAGCTCTTGCGGCGGGATCGGGCAAGCAGGCCGGACAGGCGCTTAATATCGTGCGTACCGGTTCGCTGGTCGCGCAGTTCCCGATGAAGCTCAAGGGGCTGGTTCAGTACGTGGGCGTTACAACAACCAATAGCGCCGGCAACGAGGTTCCCGACAATGTCTCGCCCGGTGATATGGGCTATCGCTTGCTGGAAACGGCAACTCCTAAGGGCATCTCATTTACGAGCCCGTCTGACGGGGTAGCGTGGTACGGCCTGGAGTTCGATCTAATTCTTGGGGGCAAAGGTTCCCTTGCTGCAAGCGGGGCCATCTCTGCCTCGATGCTACTGGCGTGGATGCCGGGCGGCAGCGGCTACTATGCCAACGCCTCGCCCCAGTTCAAGCTCTCGGGCCCCGATGGCGTGAGTTTGAGCTTTGATTTCGAGGGGGTGTTGAAGTTTGGCGCCAAGGACATCGTGCTGAACAGGCATGTAGACGCAAGTGACCCAACCAAAGATTATTTTTATATGGAATTCCAGAGCATTGCGCTGACGTTGCTCAGCATCTCCTTCCCGCCCGGCGGCACGACCAATCTGGCTCTAATGGGCGATACGAGCGCAGCGGATGGCAGCATAGTCAACCCCACCCTGAGTTGGTTGGGCGGGTATGCGGAAAAAACAAATTAGGAAATAGACATGCCACGCTGCAAAGTTATTATTTGGAATGTTGAGTGTTTTGGGAATTTTAATAATCTCAAGAAAGGGCCACTGGGCAGTAACCGCATTCAGGGGACATTATGGGCCATTGCCCAGGTGATTCTTGCATACCAAGCAGATGTCGTTGTCATGCAGGAGTTTCGAGCTGCTGGCGCTGTTTTTTTACCGGGGCTGCAAACATATTTGGACGCGGGAGTTCCAGGTACTACTTGGAACTTTGATTATTTGCCCGGTTCGATTAGGGATACCGTAGCGCCCGCATTAAATGCAGTAACAAACATTGCTGACCTGGATTATATCTCTACTGGGAACTCCGAAGGTTATGCGGTTTTTTGGAAAGGAACCATTCCATTATTACCGTTTATTTCTCCAGTGCCAAGCCCTGATGTCAAGATGTCCCATGGCATGAATGGTGTGCCTGCAAATCAAGGCTATATCAATCTGATCACTGAAAGTCATGCATACACAGAAGTTGACAACGCGCCACTGCCGATTCAACTGATTAATCCTCCAGTACCGCCGAATATTCCTGCCGGTTTTCCAAAACCTAACTCCGATGTGGTCGGTATGACGAGTACAAAAAGAACACGATCCCATGCAAGCGTCACCTACCGCCGTGAAATACTCCAATGGAAGGATGTAAGGCGGCCTTGCATCATCAAGATAAGTGCAACAACTAGCTCAACAGGATTTATTCCCATCATTGCACATCATGGGCCAAACGGAGGAATGGCGCCACTCTATAGTGTGATTGCCGCGTCGCTTTCCCCATATTTTTTTGGCGATGGCGGTGCCGGTGCCGTATTGCCTGTAATCTACGGCGGTGATTTGAATACAACAACCCAAAATGAATTGTATTGGTCAGAACAAAACCTTAATTGGTTTAATCTGGCAAGTGCAACTGGAACATATTCAACCGCTCCCAATACAAACCTGATCAGGTATGGTTTTACACGATCCCAAACCCAGTACGAATATCCGGCTTATGCTGCGGGAGTAGGGTTAATCACCACTGGTAATAATTATGAGTCGCCGAGAGATATTTTATATCACCGCGATCTGACTAATGTTACCCCCACAGGTGTTATTGACGTACTCGCTGATTTACAAAATGCAGTCTCAGGCCTGTCCATTGCGCTTTTTACCCCCCCAGTAGTTGCTAACCCTTTGCTCACATCTCTCAACCAGATACTTGCAGACCAAGTAGCAGGCATAAATTCAGGCTACTGGCTGCCGGACGCGATTAAAAATGATGCGGCTGTACTCGCCAATCTTTCGGTACCGTTCACTGCTGCAGGCGCTTGCCCTAATATCTTAACTGCCGCCATTCTCTACCGATGTTTTATCACGGATCATCTTCCGCTCGCTATAGAGTTTGATATTTAAGAGAGACATGTAAATGAGCAATGACTTGAAATCAAAAATTACAGATTCTCTTTCATCAGGCACTACTATTGACTGGGATTATAAAACGATTGCTGCCGAGCAGAACATTGCGGGGGCTGTATTCCCGGTAACTGTCAAAATTGGGCTGGAGGTGGATTCTCCCTATTTATTATCTGGCGTTTTCAGCGGCCAGTCACTGCTTGCATTGATCCCTCCAAGCCTGTTGCCGTTGGGTAGCATTACACTGGATTCCGTTGTTTTCGATTTGTTTACCGCTAATGAAACCATTGGTGGTATCCATGGCTATTTGTCGCTGGGAGCGGGTGGCACCGGCTTAACGTGGAATATAGCGACAGTTGGCACAAACGAATTTGCGGTAAATCTGTCTGGACTGTCTGTTTCCTGGATTACACCTCAAAATCCAGCCGCTTCGTTTTTAACGGTTTCTGCGTTTGGTTTCGTTAAAATCGGCGCGTTTAATTTGGAAGTTGTTGTCAGCTTTCCTGAGGCTGAAGTGCAGATATTTCAGCCGCCTTCAGAAAACCTTAACCTGGGTGCTTTTTTTAGCCATTTCGGGCTTACTTCGGTCGAGTTCTTGGATAGCCTGGTGCTCGAGAACTTCAATCTTGTTGTCGATGGAAGTAGCAAGTCAGTCGAGCTTTTTGCAGATATTGAGGTCGTGCAGACGGCATCTGCAAGTTCTGGAGAAAATGCTTTAACTTTGATTCGGGGTGTAGATAGTTCTCCTGCTGTTCTAGGCATTGCAGGACTGGCGGTTCAGTTCTCTGCGGCTGGTGGTGCTGTCAATGCAAGTCTGCTGGGTGAATTATTGTGTTTGGGCAAATTGGCATTGAGTGCAAAAGTTGCCATCGACACCGGTACGGGCACCTGGACGTTTGATGGTTATTTGGATATTCAGAAAACCTGGAATAATCTAAATCCCGGTGTAAAACCACCCAAAACGTATTCGATCACCTTGCCCTACCTTGCTGATATTTTTGTATCAGGCGCCTCCTCATATATTCCTTCCGCACTCAATGATTTTTCCATAGCGGCTTTATCTGTCGACTACACCTACGTTAAAGGCGGCGATAACAGTGCTTATGCTTTTAATGGCGTGTTCGACGGAAACTGGACGCTGGACAGTGCGGGCGAAATATCAGCAGAATTGCAAATCACCTTGGGCAGCAGCCAAAACAAGGTCTCTGCCGATTTTGAAATGGACGGCTTTGAATTTACTTTAAGCTGCGACCTTACAAAAACCACGAAAGAGATATCGGCCTCCATATCCGATGAGATCGACGGCCAGCAACTGGCTGCGAGCGGGACTTACACTGACAATGCCGCCGCATCACCGCCCAATAAAACAGCCACTTTCACTATTACCAGCCTGCCAAGCCTTGGCGCACTGATGGCCTGGTTCGTAGCAAAGGTAACGGATAATCCATTTTTCATACTGCCCGCCCCTTGGTTTGGCCTTCTGAACGATATCAGCTTTGATAGCGTATTAAGTGATGTGACATTTGAAATTGAAATTGTCCCTCCGCACGATGCTATCACCAATACGCAAAAGATCGTCTCCTGCACCCTAACACCATCCAACACAATCTTTGGTGTTACGATTACAGGTATCACACTAAAATATGATTCAGCGCAGAAAGCTCAAGGAAATAGTGGTCTCTCTTTTGCAATAGCTTACTCAGGCACTATCCCCTTCCTCACACAGAACCCAATTTCATGGGATCCTGTAAACGAGCAACCGCCCGCCGTTCCAGGCAAAGGCGCATCCATTATCGACATCGAGCTGCTTGCCCTGGGACAGCATATTGAATTTAACGACAATCCAACGCCTGCCTGGCCATCAACTTATACGGTTCCGCCAACCACCGTGGAGCAGGCTGTTGCAGACCTTGGATACGCCATAAGCCAACTGAGCGGCACATCATCTCCCGCGATGGCATTTGCAAAAGACGGCGGCTGGCTTGTCGGCGCCTATGCCAAATTCCTCGGCCAGGCCGACGTGCAGTTTATCTTTGACGATCCCCGGATGTACGGCCTGATGGTGAACGTTGCAACAGGTAAAAATGCAACGCTTAACAAACTGGCAGGGCTTTACGCCGAGATACTTTACCGCAAGGTGAGCGAGACGGTAGGCGAATATGAGGGCTTTCTGACGCTGCCGACCAAGATCCGCACAATGCAGTTCGGTAACGCCTTTGTCACGTTGCCTTCTATATCGGTGTCGATTTACACGAACGGGGATTTTTCTTTCAACATAGGCTTTCCCTACAACCTTGATTTCTCCCATTCCTTTTCCGTTACCGCCGATAGCTTTACCGGGGCTGGCGGTTTCTACTTTGCCAAATTGAACGGCCTGCATCCAAAAGCCTTGCCCGATGCAACCAATGGCAACTTTAATCCCATTACCGAGATTGGCGTAGGACTGCGCGTGGGCAGAGGAATAGCCTTTCATAAAGGCCCGCTCAGCGCTTCCGCCAGCATTGTCCTGGAGGCGCTCTTTCAGGGTATCTTTGCCAAATTCACGCCGAGCATCGGCGGTGAAGACTATGAATATTACGACATTTGCGCCGCAGTCGAGATAGTGGGGCATATCCAGGGGTCAATTAATTTCGCCATCATTCAAGCATCGCTCAATGTGACTGCATTTATACGTGCCGATGCGACGTTGATCGCCTACCAACCCTGCCATGTTTCAGTCACCGCATCCATTGATGTTGCTATTACGGTCAGTATCGATCTTGGTCTATTTACCATCCATATTCACTGCCATTTCTCGACCACCTTCCATACACAGGCAACGCTGAGTAGTTTACAGCAGGGTTCGGCACCCTGGATTGTTGTGCACCATCAACCGTCGCCACCCCGCCTGCCTGAGATGGCATTTTTGATGGAAAGTCTCCCTGCGGCTCCGGCGGCGCTTCTGTCGCTGAAAAATCACGCAGCTCCGATGGCGCCTCCGCCACGGGTGACTTGGCAGCCGCTTACTGCATCGTCTTCAAAGGCGCTGAATATTGACATCCTTCCGCAGCCGACCTCCACCGGCACCGGCGACTGGTACTATGTATGCCAGTTTGCGATGAACCTCGAAGAAGCCGGTAACGATTCATACCAGAACTTTGTTGAAGGCTTGCTCGTGTGGGCGCTTTACGCCACAACCAACCCAGCCTCCCCATCGGCCTATAGTGACGTTGTCGGCACAGGTAGCGGCACGAGCACCCCAATAACCCTCGCCAATATCAAGGCCTTTACCAAGGCGCTTAACAACAAGCCAATCACTGCGGCTAACCCATATAACTACAGTTCCGTTGCCCCCACTTTAGCGGATGTGCAGGCGCTTTTTTATCAGGCAACCGCGAATACTGCGTTGTTTGATATCACGATTAAAGAACCGGCTGCCCCATCCTCAGGGTCTCAGTATAAAGCGGTTTTTTTCCCCATCCTGCCCGGCACAACCGTTACGCTAACATCCAGCAAAGAGCTGACCCAAACTGCGCCTACCCCCGAACCCGTTCCACCGGCCGCAGACATAATAACCAATCAACAAAATATATTTATCGAGTTCATTATGCTGACCGTTAGCAATGCAATGGACAAGGCCGAAGAACTCGGTGTTTTTGCCAGCGATGGAACCTCAACCATATATGATGTCATTACGGCGCTAGAGGCAAAGCCATCCGGCACTCCAACACCTCAGCCGTATTATGATTCCATCGCCGGCCTTACGACCCGATTCATGCTTCATGGAACGAGGTATAACGGCGAAGCGCTTTACGTTGCCACGGGGCAACAAATGCCGATCACTTTTAATGTGCCTTCAGGATCAAAAGCCAACCCGTCTGCTACAACACCCGCGCTGTCGATCAGCATGAATGTAAATTGCCCGGATGCCGCTTCGTGGGGTACGACTTTTAGCCCTCTATTTATGTGCAGCAGCACTGCCGCCAATTCAAGTCTTATACGGCAACCATCGGATTTTGTTGGAACAGGCGCCCCTACTCTTGATACGGCCGAGTTTGCAAGCTCAGGTTTAATGCCTTTGGCTCACCCACCTGAAAACAAGCAATATCAGTTGAAGGTGGGAATAGATACCGGCGCAAGTTCGAGCCTATGGCACTTTCCTGTCTCTTTGATTAATGGCCTTTCCTCTGGCAGTGTGCTTCCGGCAAATTGCAGTTTAAATGCGGCGACGATTAACCTCCAAACCGGTGTTGTTGACGGCACGGGAACAGCGCCATCTGCGCCTGCAAATTGCTATGTCACTACAGTTGAATTCAAGATAAAGAAGATTCCGCTGCCGACGGCAAAAGGCCAAAAGATAGCTTACCTGAAAAACACTTACCAGCTCGGCCAAGTCAACCCTCTAGGGCTGGTGCGTCTGGAGCGGCTTATTAATGATATTGCCACGGCCAATCCTATATACAATCTTCAGCTTAGTTATGTTAGCAACGGAGAAGCAGTTCTTACTACGATAGGTGGAGATGTTTTATTTATCTTGCAGAGCGACTTCTCGACAGAGATCAGTTCAACAGTACCCGCAAATAACACGTCGCCCGATTTTGTTTATAAATTATGGACAGGAGGGGTAACCAACACGGGGGGGGATTACCTTTACTGGGATGGTGTGCCCGATACGTTGTTTGACACAAACGGTGTGGCCGAAATAAGCCTGGTAGTCACTTTAACTGGGATTACGGCATATACCACAGGTGTATTGCTAAGTGAACCGACGAGCACCTATAGCGGCGCAAACAAAACAAGTAACCTCTATATTGAAGACTCAGGCGAGCAGGTAGTTCGCGCCTACTTTGATCCAGGCAAGGTTCCCATGAGGGTGACCAGAAATGTTCCTGCGCCGCAAAATCCTGTTCCTTTTGCAAGTACGCTTAACCACACTTACAATCTCCTTAACGCGAGCTTTGGAGGTGTCGCTACCACTATAAGCCCGAAGAATAAATCCAAAACGGACATAAATACCTGGTACTACGACCACGTCTTTTCCCCCGTAACGCCATTTGTGCCGGACGGGTCCGGCACACCGCCAACAAGTATGAATCCTTATCAGGATATAGTGAGCCAAACGGTTCCTACGTTTACGCTTATACCTGTAGACCTTTTTGGTAATGAATGGTCGGCGATAACGCCTGCAACGGTGCCAACAGGGGCTATGCTCTACACAGACCCCGTTATAAGCCTTAAGCAGTTACCCTATCTGCACATTGATTATTCATTCGATGCGCAAGGTAACATTGATTTAAATTTCGACTTTGATTTCGAAGGATACGGTAGTGAGGCTGGGCAGGCACCATTGGCTCATCAGAAGGCAGATCTTTGGGCATACGCAAAAGCCATTTACCAGCTTTCCGATCCTGCGACTACTGCAACGGTTAGCACATCGTTTGCAACAAACGTGGACAGCAATAAAGTTAAGTCGGGTATCCAGACAAATCTTGGTGCGATCTACAAAGCACTGGATACCAATGCTCCACTATCTACCCCATTAAGTCCAGTGGCTGTTGTCGTCACAGCAGCCAGCATTAACCCAAACACTTACTTTGCCCTTAATGTAAATCTCACCCTTGAGCGCACGCAATATGTAGATCCTGCTTTTTCGGTCGATCCAAGGATCACATCATCCGTTATGACTGCGTCGCCGCACTCGCTGGTTAATAAAGGTACCGATACAAGTCCCAATTATCAAAATGACCTTAAACCCTTTGCAACAGCTTTTGAGACCGCTTACGCAACAGAGAATATGAAGATAGCCGTAGGGGCGATCGACAGGAAAGGCGCAGCTCCCAATGCCCACCAAGTCTGGGTGGTGAGGTATGGAGCCTCCGGTGATATTGATATATCTTTTGTAACGACGGGTAGCACACCCGTTTATTATTGTTATTCGCCCAAGCCGCTATCTAATAAGCTACTGTCAAGAGCCAATATTCCTGTCGCTACGGTAAGTGGTGGTGTAACCACCCCATCAACAGCTACCGCCACTAATGTGGACCTTGATGCCGAGATGCAAGCCTTCCTTAAAGCCTTGGATACCATGTTCACGCCAGAGATGATGACGCCTGCCGCGATTATTAATCCTGGAGCTATTTCTAAGCTGGCCGGGCACAAAAAAACAATAGTTAGTAACTTGATAAACTACGTTACCTATTCTCCCGGTTCTGGCAGCGGAATTAAGGCAGCGTTAGCAGCGGCTCGAGAGATGTACAGGCAGGAGTGCCTTAAGGAACTTGGTAATTTCTACAAGATGGACGCAGTCGCCGTTTTGGAAACAAGTGCCAATAGCGGTTTTACCAGTACTATAAATTTCCTGGGCACACCTGTTCCGTCTAAGGTGACTAAAGCGGAGGCAACTCTTACAACAGGAAAAGCAGCCGTGCCTATTAGTAATGGGCAGTCATATATGGCCCTTGGTATTTTTCCGAAACAATTAAGCAAACATAGTACCTACACGGCTGATCTGTCTTTTAAATTGACCGCCTTGGAGCATGACATTGAGCAGATAACAATAAATGAGGACGGTTCCAGTGCCATATATAATGCAGGCTCCTGGTTTAAGTTCGTAAATGAGCCCGATCCAATCGATATTGGGTCCATTGCGGTTCCCATGCCTCTAAGGGCTTTCCCCACTCCGCCTAGGTTAGGCAGGCTCTATGCCGACGACCTGGCAAACGTAGATAAGCCGGTTACAGACCAAAATGAAGAAATGATGTATGCCAAGGCCTGGAGCCTTAATGGCGAGTATTCCCACAGCTATGTAGCCCAGGACAGCCTTGGCTTGGAAGTTAGTATCAATAAGGGCATATCGGATCAGTCTGAACCGCAACCAGTAACGCCCCCATCATCACCGGACCTTCTTGACGCTCTTGTCCAGTTCAGGACGGTGTATCCGTCACTTAAGGGTACGCTCGATACCCTAAGTACAACTCAAAGCCCGAGCAAAGGACAATCACCTTTATCCGATGCTATCGAGCACTTTGCAAAGCTGGTTAAGCATGTTGCCAATTATTCATGGCCTACTGCTGGCGGGGCGACTCCCGCTGTAAATTATCTTAAAAGTTCTTTTAAGGTAACTGAAAAAGCAGACAAGACTTCTGGTGATTGGACTGTTACGGTTGAATCTACAGACAGTTCGAACAGTTTGGGCTTTGTACCCCAACTTAAAATATCAGGGTACACCTCAAGTGTTGATGGAACCCCAGCTGACTCGACTCAAAGTGTGACCTACATTTATTCTCCCGACAGTGAAGTCACAACAAATTCGCCGGAAAGCATAGAAGAGCGTACTGTCGTTGTAGCACCTGCACAATCGCTTATTCCGAGCTGGCCTTTCGCTAAATCCGCCACAAATATCCCCTTTAATATCCTTACCCATCAAGACGGCATTATAGCCATGAAGGTTATGCGCAACATGAGCCTTGCTCAGGAGTTTCATTACGAAACATCTGAAGTTTCCTATAAGAGCATTCTTTATCCACTGCTTGTTACCGATGCTCCGATAGATATTGGAGCGCTTTCCGGCACAGGAGATAGTAGTCTTACCGGTCGGCTTACAAACCTTTTTAATGCGCTTTTGATGGACTATTCGACTGACGCTAAGCAGACCATTGGCCAGTTTCAGGTCGTAGTTACATTTAATTATCTATCCAACAGTAGTTCAGCGTTTGCTATTAAACCTGTCAGTGTCCCGGTAATGATGAGGGTGCCGACAGACTTTACTAATGACAGCTATATAGGCGATATGGAGAGCGCTATAACTTCATGGATCACTGCTAATTATGGCAGTTTTAGTAACTTGACAAATAATAGCAATTTGATCGACGCCTATTTCAATTTCGATATTTCGCTTTTTTCAGGCAGTTCGAAATCGGGCAATCCCATTTTAAGGATTCAAAAAGCACAGCTAAAATGTAGTGATATGTAAAGGAAGCCATCGACGACTGCCTTGATAAAGTGAAATCTGCGTTCAAGGAACAAGTAAAAACACTTTTAAACCCAAAATTCCAGCTATTTGAAAAATCCACAGGCGTGACCGCGTGAGGTATAGCTTGATTTTATATTGGATATACAGATGGTTCTCCTACTCCCGTTTCAGGCTGCTGCGCTTTCGTTTCCTTATACGCAATGGTCGATGCCCCCCTGAAACGGGTTTCCAGCACTGGGTAGTCTGTCTTCCGTATCATGCCGCTCCCGCTACTCCGGGAATCAACCAGTGCTACTTCCGTCCCTCTAACTTAAAAAATACGGCACCTTCTCACTGAACGAAAAGAAGCGTATATTCCAAAGCCGACAGTTTTGACCGACCAGGTCGCTCATACAAAAAGGTAAAAAATAATGACTGATTGTTTATTTTGCAAAATGGTTGCCGGTGTGATTAAACCGGATGTGGTTTTTGAAGATGATAATATTCTGGCTTTCAGGGATATTCATCCCCAGGCTCCGGTGCATATCCTGATTATCCCCAAGCGCCACTTTGCAACCTTGAATGACCTGGACGACAGCCTGCTCGCAGGTCAAATATTACAAACGGCAACAACGCTGGCTAAACAGGAAGGCTTATCCGAAGAAGGCTACAGAACCGTATTTAACTGCAACAGGAAAGGCGGGCAGGACGTTTATCACCTGCACTTGCATTTGCTGGGCGGCCGGCAAATGACTTGGCCTCCGGGTTAATTGAAGAGAGCGGTTTTTATATGAACCTCAAAACGCAGTTAATATTGTTGCTGACGCTATGCTGCCCGCTTGCAGCATCGGCCCTGGATGAAAATCCAACCATAAAAGTTACCCAACTGCTCAAAACGACCACCAGTTGGGACGGCAAACAAATCATCTATCCCAAAGGCCAAGGCGAAGTCACGGCACTGACTGTTGAGATTGCGCCGGAAGGCGAGACCGGATGGCACGAACACCCGGTGCCTTCGTTTGGCTACATCATGGAAGGCGAGCTGGAATTAAGGCTCGCCACCGGCGAGGTTAAGTTCCTTCATGCCGGCGACGTTCTGCCTGAATCTGTAGGCGTACTGCACAATGGCCGCAACACGGGCGAAGAGCCGCTGAAGATTTTGGTGTTTTACACCGGCGAAGTCGGCGCCAAGCTTAGTGTTGCGCACCCGGAGTTTGTTCCTCCGGCAACGCCTGATTCGGAAAAGTAATGCGGTAACGACAGGCGAACGGGGTTTTGGAACGTTCAGCTGCGGTTTTCAAGATAAAGAATGACAGCGCATAAAAAAGCCCGGCAGGTTTCCACCTCCGGGCTTTTTTATTTTAAGCAACGATGCTTATTTCGTCATTTTATCCTTGAACAAGGCATCCCGTTTCCTGTTGTCTTCTTCCATGCGGTACTGAGCCGAACGATCAACCGGCGCTGCAACGGGAGGCGCCGCGACAACCGGCGCTACGCTGGGCGCTTGAACGGCAGGACGCTCTGTTTCCTTGGTTTCGTCCAGCCGGAATACCGGCCCGTAAGTCGTGTCCACATCAAAATTTTCCCAGATATACCGAGGGTGCGCGATGGGCTTGGTAGGAAGGGGAATGGTGACCAAATCGGCAATGCCTACGCCTATGCGCCCGCCGGTGTGAACCAGCCCTTTAAACAACCCGCCGACAACGCCATAAAAAATATTGCTTTTATTGGTCGTGTTAATGATGTTTTTGGGAATTTCCAGCACACCGGTGGTCAGGTTGGCAAAGGCGTTCAGCGCCTTGTTGCCAACCTTGTCGCCATAACTTTGCTGTTGCGGCTTATCCGCCCGACTGACGGGGGCATGGCTCGTATCACCATAACCCTGCTGCATATCGGCCTGACTCATCGGCGCATAAACAATCGATAGGCTAACGAAAAGAAAACAAACAAAAAAACGACCGAATTTACGCATATCAAATCCTGTTGGTGTGTTAATACTGAAAGTCAGTATAGCAGAGCTGCAATTATTTACTGATCCGCGCCTTGGCAAAGGCGCGGGCCATTGAGCCTTGCACCGGCGCCTGTTGTTTCGGTTTGTGCGCCGCCTGCTTTTGATTGTTTCGCTCGGGTCTGGCTTCGCTCGCCTCGGGATTGGTTTTCATCGACAGCGAAATGCGCTTGCGCTCGACATCGACCTCCAGCACCGTCACCTTGACCATCTCGCCGGTTTTAACCGCATCCCTCGGGTCTTTGACAAAAGTATCGGCTAAATGAGAAATATGAACCAAGCCGTCCTGGTGTACGCCGATGTCGACGAACGCACCGAAATTGGCGACGTTAGTGACGACGCCGTCCAGCCTCATGCCGACTTCAAGATCGGTGATTTTTTCGATGCCCGCCTTGAACTCAACGCTTTTGAATTCCGGTCTCGGATCGCGGCCGGGTTTTTCCAGTTCCTGCAAAATGTCGGTCACGGTCGGCAAACCGAAATGTTCGTTGGTGAAATTCGCAGGATTCAAACCGCGTAGAAACTGGCTCTGACCGATCAGGTCGCGGATCGATTTTCCGGTGCTGCCGATGATGGCCTCGACAACGGGATAGGCTTCGGGATGCACCGAAGACGCATCCAGCGGGTTGTCGCCGTTCATGATGCGCAGGAATCCGGCCGCCTGTTCATAAGCCTTGTCGCCCAAGCGAGGCACTTTTTTCAATTGCTTGCGGTTGGCGAACGGGCCGTTTTCATTGCGGAACGCAACGATATTTTCGCTGATGCTCGCGGACAAACCGGAGACCTGTTTAAGCAGGGCTACCGATGCGGTGTTCACGTCAACGCCGACCGCGTTTACGCAATCCTCGACCACGGTATCGAGTCCCTTGGCCAACTGAACCTGATTCACATCGTGCTGGTACTGGCCGACGCCGATCGATTTGGGGTCGATCTTGACCAGCTCGGCCAACGGGTCCTGCAAGCGCCTGGCGATCGAAACCGCACCGCGCAAAGACACATCCAGCTCGGGAAATTCCTTGGCCGCCAGCTCGGATGCCGAATAAACCGACGCGCCCGCTTCCGACACGGTGATCTTGGTGAACTTCAATTCGCTGTGCCGCTTCATCACATCGGCTACCAGCTGGTCGGTTTCCCGTGAACCGGTGCCGTTGCCGATACTGACTAAATCGACCTTGTGCTTTTCGATCAGTTTTGCCAGCGTGTTTATCGCCCCATCCCAGTCCTTGCGCGGCGGGTGCGGATAAATGGTATCGGTTGCCAGTAGTTTGCCGGTCGGATCGACCACCGCAACCTTAACGCCGGTGCGTATGCCGGGATCCAGCCCCATCGTCGCTTTAGGCCCGGCCGGTGCGGCCAGCAGCAAGTCTCTTAAATTGCTGGCGAAAACCCGGATCGCTTCAAGTTCGGCGGCTTCGCGCAGCCTCAGTTTCAAGTCCAGGTCGATGCGGGTGTACAGCTTGATTTTCCAGGCGAACCGCGCGGTTTCCGCCAGCCAGGCGTCGGCAGGTTTTGAGCTGTCGGTAATGTTCAAGCGACGGGCGACAAACTGGGCGCAAAGATCGTGCTCCATTTTATCGTCAGCGCCGGGTTTAAGCGTCAGATTCAACAAGTCCTCATTGCGTCCGCGAAACAACGCCAAAGCCCGGTGCGACGGGATCTTGTTGATGGCTTCCTCGTAATCGAAATAATCCTTGAACTTCGCCGCTTCCTGTTCCTTTCCGGTCACAACCGTGGCATGAACAATGCCTTTTTGCCAGATGCGCTCACGCAGTTCGGCCAACAGTTCGGCATCCTCGGAAATGCGCTCCATGATGATTTGCCGTGCGCCATCCAATGCGGCGGCGGCATCGGGTACACCTTTTTCGGCATCGATATAACCTGCGGCGACTTGCTCGGGAATCAGGCTGCGGTCGTCCAACAACGCATCGGCCAGCGGCTCAAGACCTGCTTCGCGGGCAATCTGCGCTTTAGTGCGGCGCTTGGGTTTATAGGGCAGATACAAATCTTCCAGCAGCGTTTTGGTGTCGGCATCGTTAATAGCTCTTTCCAGTTCCGGCGTCAGCTTGCCTTGAGAAGCGATGCTGTCCAGAATAGTTTGGCGCCGCGCGTTAAGTTCGCGCAAATAGCCCAAACGTTCTTCCAGCAACCTTAATTGGGTATCGTCCAGGCCGCCGGTCACTTCCTTCCGGTAGCGGGAAATAAATGGGACGGTCGCACCCTCGTCCAGCAGGTTGACAGCGGCGCTGACTTGTTTGACGTTAACGGCTAATTCTTCGGCAATGCGTTGGATTACATCCATTTTTTGAGTTCTTGTGCAGTTTAAGATGGACGCATTGTAGCAGCAAGGCATGGAGTTGGAGAAAAGTCTTTATCTTATGTCCGAGCTGTTGCGGAGATTGGATATTTGTTACACCGCATTTAATGCGGAGAATAGACTTGCCTTGCGGAGATAACACAACACAATATCCGCACTTAATGCGGAGTAACTGGCATGACAACCTACATCTGGCAACACCCCGACTGGCCCAACCGGCGCTACGACATGACGCGGTTGGCGACGCCGCTGGCGACGGTTCGACATGTCCAAGGCCGCCTATTGGGCCGCATGGAATCACTGGGCTTCTCGCTACGGAATGAAGCTTGGCTGCAAACATTGACCCAAGATGTGGTCAAAACCAGCGAGATCGAAGGCGAACGGCTGGATACAGAACAGGTGCGTTCATCAATTGCCCGACGCCTGGGCTTGGACATCGGCGCTTTAGCGCCCTTGGATCGCCACGTCGAAGGCATTGTCGAGGTGATGCTTGACGCCACTCAGCGCTATGCCGTGCCGCTGACTGCCGAACGCCTGTTTGCCTGGCACGGGGCCTTGTTTCCGACAGTAGGGAGGGGGGAGAAACAGGACAAAAGGTAATGGGTAAAATTGGCCTGAAAGCCGCGTCAATACTGAAAAATAGGCGAAAACAAAAAACTCTTGAATTCAGGATGAATTGAGGAAAATCTGGGGAAAATTAAGGTGAAAAATAGGAGAAATTAGCCCTTGAGCTAGGATATTTATCCCTATTTAAATGCCGTTTAATCGATCATCGAACACTCTTTAAAACACGTATTAAATGGTCAGCAGTTACATTTGCCACCAGTGTTTGGTCAGATGCAGGAAAGCCGACTAATGGTCTGGCTGACAATCCTGGGTGATTAACCCGCTTAGCAACAATACCTGCAAACGCCAATACGGCCTTATGCTTTGGACTAATAGGATATGGATCGGTTCCAAAATGATGCCAGATAGCCTTTTTAGCCTCAAAAGCCCCATCGAATCCTAATGTCAGCGTATTTTGTGCTACTTGATAATGAAATGCTTGCAGCATAGCTCCAGTATCCTTGAGCACCCCGCCGCGGCTGGTCCTGACTTTATTAGCGGTTTTTATGCTCATTGACTTGGATTTTCTGAATGACTCATCCTGTCTTTTCCACACAGCACTACCTAATGTCAATGGAGACAGCGGTTTCCACGGTGTGCCATCGGGAGCCAGCCCCTTGTCATGACGGTCACGATTCACCCTAAGCAGCGATTCTCCCATACTACCCAGCATTTCCTGCGGCGAGGCAATTTCACGCCGAACCGCTTCCATCATGCGATCAAGATGATCCGCTTTAAATTCAATCTCAAATTGCATAATCGTTTATCACCTATATAATAAGTCTATGGCAAAGAAGCTGCGGTTCTGCATAACCCTCAAATCCGCGCCATTGATCCGGTTCATGCAGGAACCGGGTTTTACTTCTGATAAACCAATCGACCATTACGCTGCTTATCAAAGTATTCCTGGCGCAATGCCTCGGATGGTTGATTTGTCATAAACGCTGTCGAACCCGTCCACCCTGTTCTACCCCACTCAAATACCGACACGCCATATTCCGCAGAGCCATCAAGCTCAAAAGCCCGCAAATAGCGACGCTTTAAGCGCCATCGGCCATTATCTTGATGATCCTTTACCCATACCCACCAAATCTCATCAGGCTCAATCAGCGTCATGGCCAGCAAATTAATGTACCGAAGCCTTTCGACTTTTTTAGCGCTAGACAACCACTTAAAATCTCCCTGTCCATCCTGAAATAGCGCCTTAGTTACTGCTAACGTACTACCTGCGGCATCCGTAAAAGCTGCGCCTTGCTCCATAGTTGCGCCGAACACATCCAAAAAATCTTGTACAGCCACTTCCGGTGCGGTATCGGCAGGCAATAGGATATGAGCAGGTACTTTCGTAGGGTTTGGTGCTGGCGGCGGGTTAAAACCAGTTGGCCACGGTTCGCCACGTTGTTTTAGCACCGCATCGTAACCCTGCAAAGGCGGCACAGTATGGGGTTCAAGAAAAGCTTTGCCTGGGTTATAGGAAAAGCCTGGGTCAATACCCTTAGGCACCCACACTGTGCGCGGATTACTGCCGTTTTTACCGATGACTTTCTCCTCCATTTCGATAGGTGGCGACTGATCGGGGCCGGACAGGCCTTTTTTCTCCCATTTCTGTCTTGCCTCGAATTCAGAGAGAGAATGCACCCTGCATTTGCAGCCCCAACCGTTCTGTGGGTAATGACTATTCCACCACTCATCGTCCGCAGGTAAAATCAGGCTATCCCAAGCTTTATGTTCCAGGCGCGGATGCTCGATACTGGTATGATCATATTCCCAGTATGGCCGCAGATGTTTAACCGCCATCATCTGCTGGTAGCGCCCGGCGTTATATGACTGAGTAATATTGGTATCGTAGATTATTCTGCTACGCCACCCAGGGGAACCATTGTAAGACCAGCCATGCTTGGCGGCGATATCTTGAAAGCTTTGCTTAAACTCCTCGTAGCCACCGCCAGCCCACTTAGCCTTGACTATGGCATTATAGAAATCCTCAACCAGCGCATCATGGGTTGCCCCCGCCACCACAAAGGCATGGCTGTGTTGCTCCTGCCAAATATCAGTCCAACCCGATGTCGGTAGTTTGATTTTCTTTTTGAAGAAATCAATAGCCTCAGAAAATGGCAGTTGCGTGTCGGGATATTTAGAATCTGTCACTAAAAGCACCCGCCCAGTCATCAGTCAGATAAAATGCTTCGACATGCGCGCAATTACGCCTGATTTCCTCGACAAGCCTAAATACATCCGTCGCCTTCGAGCCATCAAAACCAAACTCATCCGTAAAAGTTGAGAACGAAGAACCCCTGTTATTATCTTGCAACCATTCCTCGTAATTCTTTGCAATACCGATAAGGGTAAGCCTATTTTTTCTTTTCTGGGCTTTGTTTTTTTGACGCTCCCTATGCTCCAAAACCAAGCTGATTTCTTTTGGCGTCAAGTTGTTAATTTGCATCGCTTCGCCCCGCCAAATTAGCCGCCGCCAACCCCAAAGCCACCGAGTCCGCCCAGGCGGAATTATTAACCGTCAACGCCTCCATGACGGCAATGGCCGCATCAAACGACCCGGCCTCAGCGACAATTGCCGCAATTTGCTGGATAAGCGCCTCCTCATGAGGCACGCATAAAGCAGCCAGCTGTGAGCCATACGCACTGGCAATATCGATTTGGCTATTGCCTTTTGCAGCGTTCGCCAGAGTGGCCAACCTTACCAATGCCGCGTTAGCGGCCGGTGCTGAACCAGAAGCGCCTGGAGCCGTTAACAACGTAGCCCCTTTCGCCGCACGCGGAATCTGTAACACCTGATGCGCCCATGATGAATCCACCTCCATCCCCATGCTCACGCAATCTTTTAGCAAGGCGATCATGGCTTTTTGATCGACGGGCTCGGCCGTGTCATACATAAAAACAGGCATCCTATCCCGCGGAAACATGCCATTAAGAAGAACAATCGGCGCTACCAGCTGCCTATTTACAGTCGGCTCGATTTGTCGCACATCGTGCAGCAGAATTTCCCTGCGCACCTTGTCATAAATCATGATTCGCGCCTCGGAGGTAGTTTTCCCGTCAAGCTCTCCCCCGAGAATCGCCTTTGACTGCTTATGCTCCCAGTACTCAATAGCACTTAAAAAATCCTGTACTTTACCGATTTTCGCCTCGACAAAGTCAATGGCCATCGTACTCGGAACTACACCCGCCCCATCATTGCCTATATTACGCACCGCCCGCAGCAATTCATTCCGCGCCTCCTTACCTATCCCGGCAGGATATTTACCCAATCTCAGAGGTATGCCATAAAGCTCCAAGAATCTCTGTAAATCCCGCACATCATAAGCCTTGTACGCATACGTCCACGCAAGCACGCGAAACAGAGCCGCCTGCTCAATATACCCAGACTTAGCCCGGTGCTCATGCACAATCCATCCCCATTGACGCAATGGTTCCGGCATGCCGTTTTTCAGGTACAACAACTCGCCGCTATCCCGATCAATCTGAAAATTACGTTGCGGCTCCCTGTTTATCGCATTCGGCACCCACTCATCGCCCGTTTTCCAGTCCATTTCCAGCGCGGAAATACCTTTCCCAATAGCATCGGTTATATCGTACTGAGCGTCTTCAAAGTTCGAAATACCGCTTAACATGCCTGATAGCTCTTTGGTGCGATCAATTTCCGACTGATTGGCATCGTCCATTGGATGTAATTGCCAGCCCAGACCCGTGACAGCCCTACGTCGCTTGCTCAGCTCGCCAAAAATATGCGCATCTTGCTCCTCAATGAGCTCATACAAAGTCGCTTGATCCGTAATAAAGCCCATATCGGCCTGAGCAAACGCCGCTGCCAGCCGGGATGGGTCAAGCGTATTAACCGACGCATAATTCAGTGCTGTACTTGTAGAGCGCGGCCCGGCCTGTAACGCACCCAAGTCCTTTTTAGACACCTTTTCCAGCGCCGTTTTTTTTCTTTTACCCATAATCAAGAAACTCCTCATCTAAAAAGCCATCCATCCAATCCATCGCCTCATCACTGCCAGGCTCATAAGGACAGTCGGTAACGGACATACCCGAAAGAACTGCGTCCTGGCCTTCGATAAACTCATCGGATCTAATCGTCATCCCAATCATCCTCATCATGCCTTTGTCTACTGTATGAACGTCGATTACGGCTGACGCCTGCCGATGTGTATTCCCACTCGCCACCAAACTGGCTGGCGATTTTGAACAGCATTTCCAGCGCATCCGGGCCGTCATCGTGATCGGCTTCCGGCCAGAACTTCAGCTGCTCGATCAGCGTGGACTGGCTGCGATGCAGACGGATCAAACCGTTATTAATATGCGGTTGCAGGCTGATAATGCGCAATCCCTTGTCAGTATCCGGCTGCACCGGAATGCCTGGAAATGCGATGCCTTTTAGCGCCGCGCGTTTGATCAGCTCGCTATGCAAAAACGCCTGAAACTGCACTGTTTCCACTGCCCAGGCCATACAGGCATATTCGGCCTGTAGATCGATAGCTCGGCTGATGATCAAATCCGGCACACGGCGGCAAATATCGGCCTCCACCACGTCCAAAATCATCTTGCGCCGGTCCAGACCACCCACCAGAATCGCCGACGGGTCGCCCTTGGGTGTTCCTTTCTTGCCCAACGACGGATCGATAGCACCGAAAAACAGCCAATCGGCCAGCCGGTTAACCCAAAACTGAATGTTCTTAAACGGCGCGTTCTCATCGTTGCCCGCCTCGTTTTGCTGCTCCTGGCTGAAGGCGTCGTGATCGATCGCCCGCATGCACATCAAGCGGTACAGTGGCCGCACCTCAGGCCAGCTGCACTCGGCACCGGCATCCATTTCGGCCTTATTCGCTTCGTAAAACAGGAGCGCATCAAGCTCGATTTGATCTCTGTCCTCAAGCTGGTGATCGTCAGCTATGCGGGTGTAGATCGATTCCCAGTGTTCCCACATATCCATCCGGTCAGGCCATTTCATGATCGACCGGAACACCTTGCGCCGCCAGCCTGGCTTACGGCTGACGCGGTTAATCGCCGCGTCGTAATGCAAACTGGTACCGACCCAAAACACATCCATACCGCCGCCTGGTCCGGCCAAGCCCAGTACCGCGCTCAGCACGTACTTCTGCACCTTGTCGCGCTGGCCTTTGTCTTTGACATTCTCGTCATTCTCCAAGTCATCCAAGAAAATCAGGTCTGGCCGGTGCGGGCCGTGCTTCATCCCGCGTATTTTCTTGCCGGTACCGCCGATGCGAATCTTGATGTTGTTGGCAGTGATGGCCGTCGTAGCTTGCCACACCCGGCCACGTCCGCAAGCTCCGGGAAAGTCCATCATCAGGCGCGGGTTAGTGTCCAATTCGGCCTTGATGCTTTCCAGCATCTCCGCCGCCTGTTCCTCAGTGTTCATGATGATGCCTATCATGTGCTTGCGACCTGTCACAATGCACCACAAGCTGCCCAACTGAGTTTCATAAGTGGACTTAGCCTCGCCGCGCGGTGCCTGATGCACTTCACGGCCATCGGCCTTGCTGTCAATAACCTCTGGAAAGCGTTTGAAAATGAACTGATGAAACTGGCTAAAATGCGGCGTCGGTACATAGTGCGGAAAGTACGTTTTGCAGAAAAAGCCGTAGTCACGCCAAGCCTGCTCGCGGCGCTCGGAACTCGCCGCCGGATCGGTATCGAATGCCTCACACTCCAGCTCTATTTGTTGACGGATTTGCTCGCCAAGTAGCGCGAGCTCTTTTTCAAACTCTTTCCAGTTTCGGACTTCCTGGATGTCGATTTCAGGCATGACCGGCCTCGCAACGACTGGCGACTTCGATTAACCACTCTGCCAGGCGCAACGGCGTATGTTCGCGGTCTGGCTTGTACACCGATTTTCTATAGCCGTAATCGCTTGGCTGCATTCTGCTGCCGTCCGACCGACGGCCGTGCGAACCAATTATGCAAGCCTCTTTACCGGGAATGATAGGCATCATCGGCATGGCTTCAGGCTTGATGCCGCAGATATATAAAAATGTCGGCTTTTCAGCGGTATGTCCAAAATTACATTGAAAGATAGGGAGCGTCCAACCGCCGAACTCATCTATTTCATTAGGTAATGGCAGTTTTTTTGTCGGCCAGAGTTTCGATTGTTTGGGGTGTTCTAAAACACCGCCATAACGACGAACCATATCTACAGCCCATATTCCAAGCTCTTTCTCGCCCATTCGTGGTTTGGCCATGTGGCTAAGTTGCCCCCATGCACGGCATGGAGGATGTGCCACGACCGGCGAGCCACCCGGCCAATTGAGTGCGTCACGCTGCGCATCAAAAACATCAACACCTTCTAATGTTTTATAGACGGAATCCTTCCGGGCAAATAAAACAGTAACCGTCTTACCCATAACGCCTCCCCAACACAGCCCCAATATCTTCCAAATGCAGCTGCAAAGCTCGCAACGCCACTGGGTCTTTCTGGCTAAGATGATCAGCAATGGTGCGTAGCGTATCCAACGCCACCGACAGCCCGGAAAACGCCGGATTGACGCGCGAAAACGCTTTGCTGAATTTGGCATAGGCATCGGCCAGTTGCGCCAACAGCTGGGCCTTATCCGCTGCAGGAATTGTCGCGGCTTCCAGCTCACGAGTCGTAGTAATCACCTGGCGTGCAAAATCCTCCACCAACTGCTGATTAAGATCGTCTATGCCCGCCTCACTGATGCGGTACGCCGCGCGTGCGCTATCCCAATCGTCACCCTTGGCTTTAGCCTTGGTTTTCCAATCTCTAGCCGTGTCGTAGCTGACACCGCCGCTTAGCGCAGCACCATTGAGCGGCATGCCCTCAATATAAAGCCTACGCACCTTGTCGCGAACATCTTGAGAATGCGCCATTACAATCTCTTAATCAGCTCAACAGCTGCGGCAACCAACGCGCCGCCAGCGCCGCCACCTACAGCACTGAACTTGGCTATTTTCTCGATCAGGCGCTTGTCTTCATTTTCCAGACTGAACACACGCGAACCCAGACCATCTATACGTTTATTAGTAGCGTCATTTTGCTCGGCAATCTGCCTAATCAGGCTTTCCTCAATGCGATCCATCCGCGCGTTGCTGGCATTATCCAGCCTGCGAATATCTTCCTTGATGTCTTCTATCCGCGCCGTCAGGCCTTGGTGCATAGTCTGGACAGCGCCTGTAAGCTGGCCCAGGCTATGCATAATGTCCCCGTTGTTCTCACTCATGCTGAACATCCTTTAGTGTTTCAAAATCGATTAAGGCACCTAATCGTGCCCGGCAGGTTTCGTATTGGCCTTTGGCGGAGCCGATCCAGTCGGCGATGTCGGTATCGGTGGCAACGGCGGCATCTTCTGTAACAGGTGAGACGGTGGCTTGGGGCTCGGCGCTGCTATCATTGTCGGTATTGTTGAGCAGGCCGACAGCAGCGCCATTAAGACAAGTACGGCCAGTCGTAACTTTAGAAAGGGCATGGGAAAGCTCCTTGGTTTTTTGGGTTAAATGGGATTCGGTCTGTGCCAGTCGATCAGACAGCGTGTCGCCAAGCGCCTGGGCAGCTGTAAACCGCTCGCGGTACACTTTTTCAGCGACTGCCTTCTCGTTGGCATAGTCGGCCGCCATCTGCGCAATCTGCTTACCCAGCACGGCATCGGTCACATACCAGCCAGCGCCGGAACCGGTTGAAAATGCGATAAGCGCAACAATGGTTAATGAGTTCATGCAGCACCTCCTAACGGATCTGGACCCCAGCCAGGCGCACGAACCGAAGATAGAGGTAGCTTGTTTTTATATAGCGCTGCTCCGTCTATCACGTCACTAACCATGTATCTCGGTATGCCGAGCTCTTTGGCCAGCGCATGCTCTACTTGCGCACCATTAGACGCCTCCCAATAAGGCAGAAACGCCACACAATCACACGTCAACATCTGCGTGATAGACAGCCTCATATAACCAACCCAACTGCCGCAAGTCGGCGCTGCGTTCTCCGCAGGATTTTCAACATCAAAACCCAGCTGCCGCAAATCTGCAGCAGCCTGATTAAACGCCGGATAGTTAAAATCATGCAGGCCAGACATAGGCCCGGCCAAATAAATGCGAGTCATTGCGACACCCCCAAACCCCAACCAAGGTAAAGCGGCTGTAGACGATTAAGAATTCGTTGCGGATAACCCAAATTTTCCGGGCAGAATTGCCGACTACGCCGAGCCGTACCGCAAGCGAGGTCCACGGCCTCGCGCTGCACAGACCCAGCTACTTTGGCCTCCTGTTGCCAATGCCCCAAGCCGCCGTTATAGCCACGCAAAGCCGCCCACAGCTTGTCATAATCAGAACTACCCGCCACACGCTCGAACAGCCAGAGGTCATATCCCGCCAGCGCCCTCATTGCCCAAATGGGATTGCTGGGCTGGCAATCAATGATTGACGTGCCGGTCTTGGCGCACCACCATTTTGCAGTCTCCGGCATAAACTGAGACATACCCAAAGCGCCAACCCGAGACACCGCTTGCGGGTTCCAGCCGCTTTCCTGGTGGATCTGCGCGGCAAAGACTGCAATCGGCGCATTAAGCCCCCACTCGGCGTGAGCGACACGGGCCAGGTCGGCCCGGTACCGGATCGCAGTGCGCGGTATTTCCTGGGCTGCGACCGGAGCCGTAATGCAAGCTACCACTATGAGTGCAAGAATTAAGAGCCAACAGACATGTTCCAGTCGCTGCCCTTTCGGGGGCAGCACCTGATACCGTTGCATCTATGCCCCCAACCCCATAGCCAGCATTGCCGCTGCAACAATAATCGCTCGACGCAACAGCGCGGCGGCAAACACGGTGTGGTAGTCCTTGTTTACCCTGTAATCAGCGTCTTCAAAATCGCCCGCATGCGGATTGTGTCGATGCTCCGTGTTATGCGCCAAATAACCATCAGGCCGGGCATACGGAAACAAAGACCGATCCAACCAATAGCCGATCACACCGGCCACAGACACCAGCGACAGCTTGTAAAGGCTAACGCCCAGCTGCTGCGGATACAGCAAGGCGACGACAATCAACAGCAATACGCTGATGAGCAACCAAGAAAAAAGGCGAGGTAATTTCATATTCATCTCCAGCAGAAGTAAAAGTAAAACGGGAAACTGGAGCTTACGCGCGCGCGAGGGAGATGATTAGGCTGGAAACATTTCCAGACAGGAGAGGTGCGGATTGACAGAGTAGGATGCGCAATAAATCAACCAGCCGGTGCATCCATGACCCAAGATGAATTAAAAAAAATCGCTATCAAAATCGCCAAATGCCTTGCGTTGGCTTCATCAGACAACCCAGCGGAAGCCGAGGCGGCCAAACGCCAAGCCGACGCACTGATGAAGAAATACAACATGACAAACGGTGACGTGGCCGCTGCGCAAGTACATGAGCAACACAGTAAAACGGGTAGTAAGCACCGTCCGCCAGTGTATCTCAGCCGTCTGGGTAATATCATCGCTACAGCATTCGGCTGCGACGTAGTCATGCAGATAGGCGGCGGATGGGAAGACAGTCTTATGCTGTTTATGGGAGTTGGCATTAAACCGGAGTTGGCGGCCTACACATTCGATGTGCTGCGTCGGCAGATTACAAAAGACCGCGCCGCCTACAGCGCCACGCTCAAACGCTACAAGCGCGAGAACAAAATCAGGATGGCCGACATCTTCTGTGACGCATGGATCTGGCGCATTAGTCAGCAAGTCCAGGCGTTTGCCGGTACCGAGCAAGATAAAACCGCCATAGTCGCCTACAAAGAGCAGCGCTGGGGCGATTCATTGAAAGATGACGCCCGCAAAAGCCCAGAACTCAAAAAAGACAGCGACTATCAGGCAATTGTAGCTGGCACCCATGCGGCCAGGGATGTATCGATTCATAAGCCGGTGCAAAGCAAACGAGGCGCGCTGCTGGGGCAAGCATGAAATGAAAATCGGGATTTTATTCAGGTGGGGTAGATTTTGGATAGGCGGCCATTGGTCGCGGTACAACCGGCGACTATGCGTCAACCTTATCCCCTGCGTCACGTTGTGGATTGTCCTGCCGGGCGGAAACGTGCCAAATAACACATATGCAAGTAGGTAAAGACAATGATTGCAAATGAGACATTAGGCTCCACGACTTTTTCTCCATGCCGAACCTATCGCTATACGCTCTGGCGAGACTGGACAGGTGGAGAAGGATACGCGATGTTTGTAGGCCTAAACCCAAGCACAGCAGACGAAACACAGGATGACCCGACAATACGCCGCTGCGCAGCATATGCGCGGGCATGGGGATACTCTGGTCTGTGCATGGTGAACCTATTTGCCTACCGCGCTACAAAGCCAGCAGACATGATGAGGGCGATCGATCCAATAGGCCCAGATAACGACGTGCATTTGCAAACGCTCGCGAAAACAGCGGGTGTAGTTGTGGCCGCATGGGGAGCAAACGGAACTCATAAAGGGCGCGATGCAGGTGTACGAAAGATGCTTCAGCATCTGCACTACCTGAAGCTGACGAAGAATGGACATCCGGGCCATCCCCTGTATCTGCCGAGAACACTGATACCGATTCCCTTGATCTGATGGTTCCGTTGAGTTAGGTGTTAACCGTAACCCAACGCACAGGCAAGATGTCGGGTTACGGCTCTGACACGGGAACAACTGCTGAGACCTTACCTTCCCGAATTTCAACTTTTGTAAATGGGCAATAGGGTACCGGGGCTTCTTTGCACGAGAACACTATGTCATTTCCGATGGGATTGTCATTTAAGTCATTGTGGAAGTAGTACATTGCCACATTTAGCGGATATGCCGCCTCAACCCCGCACTCACTTAAACCAGGTTCGACCTTTCTTGCCTCAATCATTTGCCATTCACGTTCCGTGAACATGTTCCGCCGAATCAACTCTGCTTTGGCCTCTTGTGAACGATTCCAGCGAAATCCATAAACAATACATAGGCTGTCTTCTTTTGCGGTAGAGAAGTCGGCGGTGTTTACATCGAATGTTGATATTGATGTCGCGCATGCAGTCAATAACAGCGTCACGACCAATAACAGATGAAGCTTGGCTACATTCATTTGGATGTCCTTATATCTATCTGCAAATCGATTCACACGGCACACCATCATGGTCTCGATCCAGACGGTTTAGGCCGCAGTCGTTCAAATAATGTTGAGCCTCGGAGCAGGAGGTCATTTCCCCGCACTTGGTTTTACTACCGCATGAATCACCGCCACCAGTAGCTTCATCATTGCTTGTTTGCTTCGGCTTTGCCGCTTTACCGCCGTGTCTAAACTCCCAGGGCGGCGTCGGGTTTTCATCGGCCCACAAACCTACCCCTGCCGACTTTGCCGACTCTTCCAGATCAGCGATAGACTGGTCAGTCAAATACTGACGATATGCCCAAGCCATCCCGCGCCGTACCTGTTCGGCATTTGCATCAACGCCATCACAATGTAACCGCCCCAGTGTTCGTTTATATTTATCTGTGCCGTGATCATCAACGACAACCGTTTTTTTGAAGCAGATATCCGATAGCGACTGCTTTGACTGCGTACCAAACGCTTGCTTGGACTCAGGGGCATCAATCTCCGCCAAACGGATTTTAACCTGCGTCTTTTGAACGTTTAAAACCGTCAACGTATCACCGTCGGATATACCGACAACGGTGCCGCTCCATTCGGCAGCAAAGGCGACGAGTGGAAGCAAGAGCAGAAGGGGGATGAGTTTTTTCATGAGTGATTTTTCTTATTCGCCTTCATTCTTTGGGGGTAGAGATTCCTGCAATCCATATTCCGTCGTTATTACCACAAAAAATAGTCATGTCTTTGATTCGCTTAGACAGCGCCCCTGTTTGGCCCGTTGCATAAATATCAATACAAAGTTTTTCAAGCTCACCTGCTTCGGAACTAGGGCCAAAAACAGTAGCTCCAACGATAGATCTAACTGCAAATAAACTCATCTCATCAGGTGCGCCGGATGAAGTTGAGTAGACCCCCAACGAATAAGGCTTGCCAGTCTTTTTATCGATAGAAATATCAACCACGGCATTTGGTAGCACGTAATATTGCAATGTCCTGGAGTTTTCGTTCGAACCGCCATCATCCATAGATTCTTTAGGTGGCAGTGTTTTCATATCAGCAACTTTTGACGCCAACGCATTATATGCACCAATAAGCTGTTCAACGGACATATTAAATGTTGATCTTTTTACAATCGGAGGTACTACAGCAGCCGGACTGGTCGCAATTGGAGTCTCGTGCTGTCCAAAACGGCTTTTAACCGTGTCAATCACGGCCATTCCTAAGAAAAACAAAATGAAAAATATCGCGTACTGTTGCCATTTTGGCAGTTTCCCAATGGGGTTGGTGTTTTCCTCAGTCATTCCACACCTCCTGTTTGCATGGATTGATATACCGCTGGCATGTCTGACCATTCGATAACGTTTGATATTCTCAAAAAGTTGAGACCGTCTAAGCCTTGTTGGGCCAAACCCTTGGTCGCTAAAATACGGCATTGACGTAGATATCCAAGCTCTATTGCATTGTGTGCCACGTTTTCTGCGCGGATGCCAGTGATCACATAGGCCACATCCACTCCAAACGTCGCGACTTTCGCCAAATAATTGGCTTTAGGTGGCGTTCTATTTTTCTCATAATCAAGCTGTGTTTTCTTTGTTGTTCCCGCCGCCTCTGCCATAGAGGTTTGGCTTAAGTCTAGTCGCTCCCGCTCTTCGCGTAGCCTGCCACCAATAGTCACAAAATAGTCTCCAAATATATTGACAAGGTAACTATTTTGTTACCATAATAAGCCGTACTATAGTTTTTTAAACAATAATAAAGGAGAGTAACAAATGACCCCTGAACAAGTAAAGGAACGCTTTCAGAAAGAAGGTAAATCCTATTCGGACTGGGCGCGGGAGCACAAATTTGACCCCAAAACTGTGATTGCTGTACTTAACGGCGTGAACAAGGGACGGCGCGGCAAGGCGCACGATGTCGCCGTTGCACTCGGCCTTAAATAAATCGGAGAAACAGCATGAGCTTAACCCTCGGCTACAAAATCCCCGGCTCTACGCGCGGCGGCGTCTTTACCGTGCCGGACTATTGCCACGGCCATATTGCCCAGGATGACATCGACGGCATTGCCAATCGACTGCGCAACGTCGGCCCCGAACCCTCGTGGCAAGCGATACGCGGAGCCGTGTTGAGATTGGCGCGATCACGAACTAATAAGGAGGTTCAGCATGGCGGCTAAATCAGCCAATGAAGACCGTACCGGGCTGGAAGACCCGTTGCTCCGGCAGCTCTTTGGCAGCATCTGCGACAGCATTGGTGTTGATCCCGCCGAACTGTCGCCGTTGTATACCCAGTTGTCGCTGGCGGCCTTGCACGAGGCCGAAACCATCGTGCTGACTTACATCGTCAGCCAACTCAAGAACAGCCTGACACCCCGCGCCGAACGCGGGCGCAAGGCAAAAAACACGGAGGCAAAAAATCATGGTCAATAAAAATACCGCTGACATTATCGACCTGGATCTAGGCATCGGCAGTGCGCCGGTTGCGGCTGCTAATGCGGCTCCGGTTATAAAAGTCCGGGCGTTGCAGTCCGTGGAGGGCGAGGCGACCAATGCGCAATTGCAAACCTGCCTGAGCGAGTTCGGCTTTGCGGCGATGACGGCGGACGAGTTTTTACAGGTGGGGATTGAGGAGCTGAACAAGAGCATTCTCCTGGCTTGCCGCGCCGGGACGGCTTTTTGGGCGGCTCAGGAGGCGCTAAAAAATATCGAGTGCGCCGATGGCGCACTCGATGGTTTTGAGGCGACTACGCCGGGCGTAGTCGTGAATTTTAAGGACTGGATAACCCAGGCAGGGCTAGCAAGAGAACGCGTTTACGAATGTATCCGCCTCGCCAAGCTCTATGGCAGGCTCCCGGCTACCCAGCGCGGTCAACTGCTTAAGGTTGGCAAAAAGCAAGCCCTGCTGCTGGCTGGGCTGCCGCAGGAGGCTATCGAAGAAGCCGCAGAATCCGGCCATGACGTCTTCGCCGAGGCCGAGGTGCTAAGTTATGCGGAGTTAAAAGCCAAGGTCAAGCAGCTTGAGATACGGGAAAAAAACTACGACGTCGACCTGGAGCGGATGCGGTTGAAGGTGGATCGGCTGGAAAAGGCCAGAGAACCGCTGACGCCGTTTTTGCCGCGCACCGAGGACATCCGCGCCGAATGCCTGTTTTATCAGGAAGAGTCCCAAATCAATTTAAACAGCCTGCGAAAGCTGTTTGAAGACGTGAATATAGACCCCAGGGCGCCGGAGTGGCGTTACCAGATCGAGCAAGTCTGGCTGACCGCCTGTTTTGTCGCGGCGATGGCCGCCGACACCCTCCAGGCTCTACGCGATGTCTGTGCCGTGGACGATTTGCCCAGCGGCATCGAGTCGGTGCATATGATGACGCCGCAGGAAGCTGCACGCTGGCTGGACGATGCCGCCGCCATCAAGAGCCAGTACGAAGGCAGAAAATTAGCGCGGGAGGTGTTGCGCGCGGATACCAAAAAGAAGAAACGCGGCAGACCCACCAACAGTTAACAGGAGACAGCATGGATACTCACTTACCGCAAGATAACGCCCCGCCTGCTACACCCACGCGTTTGGTGCTGCCGTTGCGTGCCGCGTTACAACAAAAAGAAGGGGTGGCGCAATGGGATGCTGTTACTGAACGCGCCCGCGAGGTGGCCCGGCACCGGCAAACCGTCGTCAAGTATGTGCTGACGCTGACCGATTGCGATATTACCCAAAACCGCGCCATTGCGTTGCTGTTAGAGCGTTTCGATCACGGCTTGATTGATGGCGGTACTCGGCTGGCCATGAGCATGGCGGCAAAAAAAGGCCGCTCTAAACCGGAGCGTTCGGCAATTTCCGAATGGGTCAAGCGTTATAAAATTTTAGGTCGGGAAGGCTTATTGCCCGGCCATAAAGGGAAAGTCGCCAAGCCGCAAGACTGGTGGCCTTTGGCGCTGCACCATTACAACCTGCCCAGCAAACCCGATGCGTCCGTCGTGCATCGGTTGCTGGTTGAGGAGCATCGGTTCGAGGTGAGCTACGACCAAGTACTGGGTTACCTGCGCAGCTTGCCCGCCCAGTTCGGCAAAAATGGCGCGGCGAGGTTGGGCAAAAATCTGCACCGGTTGAAAGAGAAACCCTACAAAACCCGCACCACGCGACACCTCAAGCCCGGCGATTTGTGGGCGGCTGACGGCTACTGCGCGGATATTTATCTGGCTCACCCGTTAACCGGCGACATCTGGCGGCCTGAACTGACCGTAGCCATCGACGTGCGCAGCCGCTATCCGGTGTGCTGGCGGGCCGATGAGCATGAGGGTACGGTGGCGGTGCAGAACATGTGGTCGGAAGCGATGACCCGCTGGGATCATTTGCCGCTTGAGCTGTACGTGGATAACGGTTCCGGCCACAAAAACAAGCTGATGAGCGATGAGCTGACCGGGTTTTATGCGCGGGCCGGGGTAAGTGTTATTCATGCCATCCCTGGCAATCCGCACGGTAAAGGCTGGATTGAACGCTTCTTCCGCACGGTGCGGGATGATTTTTTAAAGGTGTGGCGACCGCAGTTTTACTGCGGCGACGACATGGCGGCGGAGGTGCTCAACAAGACCTATCGCGATGTGGCCGCCGGACGGCTGGCGCTGCCGAGCTATGTGGAATTTGCCGAAGCGTTTAACGCCTGGATTGCCCGCTATGTCCAGCGCCCGCACACGGAAGAACCCAGCATCAGTATTGCCGATATGTGGGCCGAACTGGTGCCGGTGACCCCTTGCCAAAGCTTGGCGGAACTTAAGCGGCAGGCGGTCTTGCTAACGGTTAACCGTGGCCGCATCAAGCATAAAAACCGGGTGTATGGACACGCCGACCTGTATGCCTTCAACGGCCAGAAGCTGATGCTGGAGTACGACCTGTTGGATGACCGCGTAGCGGTGATTCGTACCCAGGACGGGCGATTGGTCTGCGATGCGCATTTGCTTGTCACTATGGATGTGCGCGACCCCAACCGCCTTGAGGAGAAGCGCCGCAAGCGGCTTGAGGGCCAAATTAAGCGGGGAGAAAAGAAGCTGGACGAACAAAAAGCCCGCGCCGGTTTACTGATTGATGCCGATGCGATTGTGGTCGGCGCAGACGCGCTGTTGAGTACTGAGACGCCTAAAGCGCTACCGGAACCTATTGAGATTGACCTTTTAACTTTTGAGTAAGGATTAAGACATGAATGCAAATACTTTGATTGACCCAAGCAAACTATCGGAGCAGCAGCTTGAGGATTTGTTGCAAGCCAAACGGAATAAGACCGAGCAAGACCGTCAGGCCTATAAAGAACTGGTTGGCTCTACTGTGCCGCCTGCCGTGAAGCGATTGATGGATATATCCATGATGTTGGTTGAAGCCAAAGCGCAAACCTTCGGCTACTTCAAAAACATATTGGAAATGAAGGAGTCCGTGTATAGCACGGATAAAAAATCCAGGAACAATCCGCAGCAATCGCACACCTTCTCAGCCGATAGATACAGCATCACTATCGGTTATCGTGTCAACGATGGTTGGGATGATACGGTTTCGGAGGGTGTACACAAGGTCTATACGTTTATTGAGTCTTTGGCTAAGGATGAGGATTCATCAAGGCTCACTCAAGCCATCTTTAAACTGCTTAAAAAAGATAAAAAAGGCGATCTAAAAGCCAGTCGCGTGTTGGAGCTTAAACAATTATCTGAAAAATTCCACAATGCTGATTTTAATGACGGCGTTAAGACAATCTTGGATGCTTATAAGCCGGTTAGGACGTGCTGGTTTATCGAGGCGTTTTACATCAACGATAATCAAGAAAAGGTCGCTATCCCTCTATCCATGTCAGCGGTCGATTTTCCAGAGGGATTTGAGTTTGATTTTTTAACGGCTAAAACGGCTAAGGAGGAAGCATGAGCCAGCTGGAAAACACCGTGCAGTACCCTGATCACTATACGCCGGAAGATATACAGCTGATCGGCGAGGTCAAGATTTGGCTGGAGGCCAAAAAATACACCCAGGCGGCCCTGGCACGATTGGCGCGGGTATCGGCCAGCAGCTTAAACCAGATCATCAAAGGCACCTATGCAACCCCACCGGGAAAGCTGTTGGTCAATATCGGCAACGCCATGCGCCATGCAGAGGATAGTGCATCCGACTCGATAGCGGTGGTAGAAACCAGTGTGTTCCGGCTTGCAACGACGTGCTTTCAGATGGCCCGACGCTATCGTAACTTTGCCGTGCTGTCGGCCTATGTCGGCACCGGCAAAACCTTTGCCGCCAAGCATTACCAACGCATTACACCCAACACGTATTTGATCGAGGCCACGCCGTTTATGACTACGCAAAGCCTGGTCAAGCTGCTGGCGCGTTTGGTTACGGGGGTTGACGGCAAGGGCAGCATAGACGACAAGTTTCGCGGCGTGATTGACATATTGGCTAATACAGACAGCCTGCTGATTGTCGACGAGGCGGAGACGCTAACCCCGCATGTGCTGCACACGTTGCGCCGACTGCGCGATATGACCAATATCGGCATCTGCTTGTGCGGCACCGAGTATTTAACGTCATTGATCAAACCCGAGCATGGCCAGTTTGACCAGATCAGGAGCCGGGCCGGGTTTTGGCCGGAAACGGTGCGCAAGATCAGCGCCGAGGATGCCGCCGCATTGGTACAGGCCGCATTCGGTGATGAAGAGGTAACTGACGAGGTGGTAGGCCGCTTGTACGCCTACTGCAAAGGCAGCGCACGCATGCTGGTAGAGGGACTGATTGCCTCGGTACATCAATTCCGCAACGGCCGTGAGCTCAATGTAAGCCTGGTCGATGCTGTTGCCAAGCAGGCATTGTGCTTGCAATCCATAGCGTGATAGAGGAGATAAGTCATGAAGATGTCAGAGCGCAAGATAAAGACCGAAATATCAAAGATCGTAGCTGACTGTCGGAAGTACGTTTTTGATCAAAAAGACCATCAGGAGATAAGGAGGATTCTCGACCATGCTTCGGCGCAACTGTCAGGCATCGCCCTGTTGTTTCCAGAAGGAAAAATGTGCGGATTTATTAAAACGTACAGTGCCGAGTTATCCGGTATCCGCACGCTGTCCGTGGTTGATAGCCAAGCACACGAAACACATCCCCTACAGCTGGAGGCGATAGATGAGTAAATTTATTATCGAACTGGAAGACAACGGCGAAGGAGTGAGGATTAATGCTCACGCCATACATACCACAGAGCAAATGCAGAGCGGCCAAACCGTTACGCTCGCTACACAGTTGGGTGATTGTTTAGTAGCGCACCTTGCGCAACGCATGACGACAGTCGGCTTAAACGCAGCGGCTCAGTCCCAGACAAAGCATTAAAGGGGGTGCAGAATGATGACAGTAAAACAACAATTGAAGATGACTGATATGGCAGCGCGGCTGCTTATACACGGTAGACTGATCGAACAGCAGATTCATGAGCTGGGCGAAAAAGGCCGGGCATTGTTAATTGCCCGTATTATTGCCGTCGTTGCCGTAGCGGCTCAGTTCATCACGCTGTACCAGTGGCTGGTTGCTCCTGCGTTGGAGTGCTACAGATGAAGACGCGCTGCCCATGCTGCGGTGCCGCACTGTCACTGGATGTACTGGTGGCTAACGAAAGCACCCGTGATGCATTGCAAGCCCTGTTTAAGCTGGCAGCGCCGCTGGGTCCTGCATTGTTACGCTACTTGTCGCTGCACAGACCCAGAAAGCAAGATTTATCGATGGCGCGAGTCGGCAAGTTGCTAGGCGAAATTGTGCCGGATATACAGGCGCAGCGTATCAGTCGAGACGGACAGGTGTTTGATGCACCGCTGGATGCGTGGATATGGGCTATCGATCAGGCGGTTGTTGCTCGTGACGAAGGCCGCTTGAAAACCCCGTTGAAAGGTCATGGCTGGCTGTACGAGGTCATCAGTAGTTGGCGTCCTGCGCCCGGTCAAGTCCATGCCGATTCAACGACCATAATGACTGGTACCGGTGGCAAGCGCTCAAAGACGATGAGCGGAATTGCTGCTCTGGAGGCTATGAAAAATGGATGAATGGTTAAGGGAGGAAATCCTCACCGGACTGCAAAAGCTACTGGCTTTACGCCTGCCCGGAACGCCGCCGGAAGATGCTATTGTCGGCACGGCTGAGGTGTGGATTGAAGGTATTGGTTGTAGTCGTATCAAATGGGATGAGCGACTTGATCGCAATCGCGTTCAGTTGGCGTTTGCTACGCTGTTTCGCAGTTGCGAGTACTGGCCGTCGCCAAAGCTGTTTTTGGACCGTCTTGGTAGTCGTGCGCCGCCCAAGGCTATGCCAGCGCCCCCTTTGACGCCAGATGAGCGTCAACAAGTAAAAAACAAGCTGCGTGCAATCGTAGAGCAGCTGACCAAAAGCCAAGCGATGAAAGCAACAAAGAGCGAACGCGAACAAAGCCTGGCGGCGCTAGATGAAATCGTAAATCCGAAACCCGAAAATCAACAAAGCGAGACTGAAAACAATGACAGACCTACTAAAACACTACCGCCAGCTGGTGGGTATTGCCAAAGGCTGGGCAGAGAAGAATCTGTTGGGCTGGAATGACGATATTCATCGTAAGCTGCTTGAGCAACATGGCGCTATCGCTGTTAATGGCCGCATCTCAGCCAGCAGTCTTAACCTGAATCAATTGGGCGCGGTGCTGGATGATTACGAGCAGCGCGGCTGGGTGCGGCACAAAACCTTTCGCGGCGACAAGCAGATGGATAAGCCTAAACAGGTATCGGCTCAAATTGGGCTAATGGTCAAACTGTGGGGCAGGCTGGGCGATGCGGGAAAGATAACAAAAGCCACTCGTCCCGCGTTGTTGAGTTTTTGCGCCCGTCAAACCGCGCATAACGTGCTCGATCTGGATAGCCTGACAGACAAGGAATGTCAGGCCATTATTGAAGCCCTTAAAGCGATGTTGAGCCGATAAAATGGAATTCCCTGCCGTCGATCCAGCACTGTTGACTACGCTGCCGCCTATAGCGCGGCTGGTGGTTAAGGCTCTAGGCTTCGCCAGGGCTCAAGACTGGTTGCGCGATTACGGCGGGCGCAATGTCTATATTCCGATGGAAAAGACCAAAGCGCTGGATCTACAGGAAGATGAGCTGGAGCGCTTGCGATTCGTGCTTAAGCCGCATCTGTCCGCTAATAAGCGGATTGAGTCGAGCAACAACCGGATTACGCTACCCAAGGCCGACAAGATGCTGATTATGCATCGGAATGCAGCCATTATCAGGAACAAAAACCAAGAAAGTATTGCCTACCAATCGCGGATATACAACCTGTCCAGTCGTCAGATCACTAATATTCGTGGCAAGGATAATGGCGGACAGCTGGATTTGTTTGGCGAGTAAACATTGGTCGGTGAGCAGGGTAAAACACTCACAGCCAATACAGTTCCGCCCGCCGTTAAGCTTCACGAGACGGGGCTTTTTTTAAGCTTGCGCGTATGATAGCGTAAGCGCATCACACATATTAAAAGGGGAATAATGATGGACCATCTCAAGAAAATCACCGAACAACTAGCCGTCCTCGCGGTAGCAGCCATGCACAAAGAGCCGGAGGAAATGACCGAAGATGAAAAAATGGCTGTCTACATTGCCGCCGGATGCAAAGTAATTATAGGGCCGGTGCCGGGGCACACTGGATCGATGGGTCTCCGCCTAAAACATGCCTGTGGAATGTCGCGCGTCGATGGAAGACTTCAGGTTTTTGAAAGAAAGCAACCGCTCCTGACTAGGTGATAGCCGCCACAACAATACCCCTTATTCAATTGTCACCAAAATAGCTCGGCAAGCCGTTTAAAAACCTGCTCCTGCATTCAAAGATTTTCACCAATGCCATTTAGCGACAGTTATCTCTAAATGGCCTCAAATCGCCTCTACTTCGTTCGCCCCTCCTGCCAGCTGGAAACATTTCCAGCTTAGTTGGTTTTCTTCGTTTCCCCGACAATGACCTCAACACGAATGACTGAGGTTGTTATGCCAAAACCCACCACCAAAATCGCCGCACTGGTTTTCGAGATTGCCTCGGGCGCTGATGCGCTTGTTTCAACCGAAGCGCATCTGTTGCCCGTCGGTCCATTTCGATCAACGGATGGACGCCCGGAAGAGTGCGAAGCCTGGCAATTGGATGCAGCCATTGCAAACCAGGTCATTGCGCGGATGGCGGCGCAAAAGAACGACACCCTGATTGACTACGAACATCAATCACTGCATTCCGAGTGGAACGGTCAGCCGGTTATTGCGGCAGGCTGGTTTCATGATATGGAGTGGCGCGATGGCAAGGGCTTGTACGCCGTTGGTGTGGACTGGACTGACACCGCCAAAGGCCACATTCAGAAAAAAGAATATCGCTATATCAGCACGGTGTTTTTTTACTACGAACGTACCGGTGAAGTGATCGAAGTCGCATCAGTCGCATTGACCAATACCCCCGCTTTAGACGGACTGGATTCGCTGGATATGGCGGCCTTGTCCAAACGCTTTAATTTACCCTTGGAGAAGAACGATATGGCAGGTGAACAAGAAAAAATAGTCGCACTGACTACTGAGCGCGATGGCTTAAAAACCCAAATGGCTGCGTTAACCACCGAACGCGACAGCTTGAATACCAGGGTGGCCGCATTAACAACAGAGCGCGACGATCTGAAAACCAGGGTTGATGCGCTGGACCAAGAAAAGGCTGCGGCAGCGCTGGCCAAGGAGACGGAAGATCACAAGGCGTTACTAAAGGACGCACTGACAGAAGGTCGACTGACGCCTGCACAAAAACCTTGGGCTGAAAAACAAAGCTTGGCTGCTTTGACCGAATACCTTGATGCGACATCGCCGTTAGCGCTGCTCAACAAGCAAGTGGATGGCAGGCAATCCATAGCGGCATTAACTGCAGAGCAGGCCGAGATGGCAAAAAAGATGGGGGTATCGGAAGAGGATTTCCTAGCCGCACAAAAATCCTAAATAACAAACCTGCGCACTGGTGCGCATATCAGGAGTAGCACATGACAACTAGAGTACTGACGGCAGGCGAAATAGCCGCCTTTAACACCACCCTAAAAGCACGATTCAACAAGGGCTTAGCGGTTACAACCGAAGAATGGAAGCAGCTTGGCAAGCTTATCAATAGCAACAGCGCATCTAATACGTATGCGTGGCTATCTCAATTTCCCGCGTTCAGGGAGTGGGTAGGTCAGCGTCTCCATAAAGCCGTGAAGAAACAGGCCTATACCGTCGAAAATCGCAAGTTCGAGAACACGCTGGATATCCCACGCGAAGCCTTCGAAGACGATAACTACGGTATGTACGGCGACATTGCTGAAGGCTATGGACAGTCCGTGATCGACCTGAAAAACGATTTGATGTTTAGTGCGGTGCCTGCCGGGTTTGCGTCAATTTGCTATGACGGTCAGTTTTTCTTCGATACCGATCATCCGGTATATCCAAATGAAGACGGTTCCGGCGTTGCTGCTACCGTCAGCAATATGCAGGCGGGCGTCGGCGAACCGTGGGTATTGCTCTGTACCGGTCGCGCACCGCAGCCGTTTTATTTGCAAGAGCGTGTCGCTGCTGAATTTCAGATTAAAAACAGCGCAGCCAACAGTGACGGCGTATATGAAAACGACGTATTCAGTTATGGCGGTCGCTGGCGTGGTGATGCCGTTTATGGCTTCTGGCAGTTGGCATTCGGCAGCAAAGCCGCGCTGGATGCAACCAACTTCCAAGCAGCTTATGCCGCGATGATGAAATTCAAGGGCGACGGTAACCGCAAGCTCGGTATTGTGCCGGACACGTTGGTAGTCGGCCCCGACAACATGGCCGCTGCCGAAGCGCTGCTCAAGGCGCAGCAAAACGCCGCGGGTGCCAGCAACACCAACTACAACAAGGTCAAGTTGGTCATCAGCCCCTGGATGGCTCTGTAGTCGCTAATTCCCGACAACAATGGCGGGAGCTATTAACCTGAACGAGAGGATTTGATCATGGAACTAAAGAAACTTTGGGTGCGTATTCAGCCCAAGCAGGCATCGCAGAAATTTTACCGTTGCGGCATAGGGTTTAGCCGCGAATGGCCGGAACAGCCTATCGAGGTGGACAAAGCCACCGCCGAGCGATTGGAGCAGGAGCAGATGCTGGAGGTTATATATAACGACCCTCATGCGGCTCTCAAAACGACGTCGGAAGCGGCCAGCCAAGCATCGGATGCGTCTGTAACGGATGCGGCCGATGCACTTAATAACCATGATGAGCGCAATGCAGATGCAGATGCAGATTTGCCACAGGGAGCCGAAATTAATGACGGTGGCAGCGTCACAGGGAACGATGGTGACAAATCTGCGGAGGCCGGGATCGATCCGGCTCTTGCTGAGGCGGAAACCGCTACAGCCGCTAAGCCCGTTAAAAAAGCTAAGTAAATGACCTTCGCGACCCGAGCCGATCTTCTGGCGCGTAGCAATGCCCGGCGTTTAGCTCAGTTGGCGGTACCCGCCGACAAGGCGATGCCGCCGGATGATGCGTTGCGTATAGCAATAGCTGGCGGCGACATCAGTGTTTACACCGCTGATGAACAAGACGCCCTGTCATTGGCCTTGGATGCTATCGACAAGGCGTTGGCCGATGCCGACGCGCTGCTGTTGAGCTATGGCATTCCTGCGACGGTGCAAACCACATTGTTAGCCAGACTGGCCTCGACTGTGGCGCTCTATTACCTGCAGGGCGCTGAGCGCATGACCGACGATGTTACCAAGACCTACGAAGGCGTTATTGAAACACTCAAATCGCACAGTCGTGGCGTTATCAATTTGATTCCTGTCGCACCGACAGATCCAGTATTGTCGGACGATGCGGTGATGCTGGAAAGCTCGCCGCGCCGTTACGGATCATCGTCCAGCTCTGTTGTAAACGACTGGTAATGCCATGATCTCGTTGACGCCGTTAATCCTGCATCTGACACCCAAGCCTGCTGGATTTTCGCATTTGTGGTTCCGACAGGTGGCTGGGGCGGCGGAGTTTGCGCAGATACGGCCTGAATCTTTGCCGTTGCCTGCTTGTTGGATAGTGCGGGCTGCCGACAAAGTTGAACATGCTGGGGAACGCGCAGAAGACGTGGAGCTAGGGTTTGATGTGGTGATTGCGATCGAGAACGTCAGAACCCATAAGCCTGGAGAAACTGACGACATCCTCTTGGCGTACCGGAAGGCTGTTAAAAAACTGCTGCTGGGCTGGGAATTGGAGCCCGACGTCAAGCCGATCAAGTTTGGTGGCGGCCAAGTGCTGGAATACACGGACGACGATATTTATTGGCGGGACCGCTACACGTTTGACGCCTTGGTAACTAATTATTTACCCGACCCGCCCGCCTTTGACCGGCTGGTTCACACAGGAGACAGATTATGATTTCATTTCAAGAAATACCGCAGGCCTTGCGCTACCCCGGCGCATACGTCGAGATAGACGGCTCGCAAGCTGGGCTTGGCGGCGATATGCCGATTGTGCTCTTGGTCGGCCAAAAGCTGCCGACAGGTACGGCTCCGGCGGGCGAGATTGTGCGCTTGTCCGGCGTTAATGATGCCAAGACCAAAGCCGGGACCGGTTCGATGCTTGCGCAAATGGCGGCGCGCTATCGGGCAATTGATCCAGTGTTGGATCTGTTCATGCTGCCTTACGCCGATTTGCCTGCAGGCGTGCAAGCTACCGGAACTATTGCGGTAACAGCCGCCGCGACCGGCAGCGGCACGCTGGCGCTGTATGTGGCCGGTAAATTAATTAGTGTGCCGGTGACAACCGGACAAACCGGCGCGCAAATTGCAACGGCTATTGCTGCGGCCTTTACCGATATCGATATTCCGGTGACTGCGGCGGCAGTCGCGAGTGACGTGACACTGACCGCTCGGCACAAAGGTACTTGCGGCAATAATATAGACATCCGCTTGGCCCTGTACGGCGAAGTTATGCCCGAGGGGGTGGGACTAACCATTACCGCCCTATCCGGCGGTAGCGGCGACCCTGAGCCGGGCAACCTTGAAACCATCTTGGGGTCAAGCCGCTGGTACCGTTATGTGGCGCTGGGCATAAACGATGCCGCTATGCTGGCCGCATGGCACACGGAAAGCCAACGCCGTTATGCACCACCCGTGCAGGCCGGGTTCAGAGCCTTTACCGCATTCCGTGGCGATTACGCTCTGGCAGCGGCCTTTGGCGAGACCAAGAACTATGAGCACATTTCTAATTTGAGTTTGGAAATCAATCCAACTACAACCTGGGAGGCGGCGGCCATGCTAACGGCGGCTGCGGCGCCCAAACTTTACAACAATCCGGTGGAGTCGTTAGAAGGCATCCAGCTGACCGGCATGATCGGCGTGAGCAACCACGATTGGACGCAAGCCAATAGCTTGTTGTTCAAGGGCATGAGCATTATGCAAGTCAGCAAGGATGGTACTTGCACCATCAAGCGCTTGATCTCGATGTATCTGTTCCGGCCTGATGGCAGCACTGACGATGCTTATTTGGACATCAATACCGCCGAAGTGATGGAGCGCATTCGCTACGAGCAACGCATCGGCGCAGTCAAGAAGTTTACCGGTACAGCGGCGGCCAAGACCAACGAGGGGTATCGCCCCGGCCTGCGCATTACTACCGAAGACTCGGTGCGGGCGTATTTGCTGAGTTTGTACAAACACACGCTGATGCAGGAATTCGGCTGGGTGCAGGCATACGACTACTACAAAGCTAATCTGGTTGTCGAGCAAGACCCGCTTAATCCGAGCCGGTTTAATTATCTGGATACGCCGGTACTGCTGTCGCCGTTCTATATCCTGGCCGGTCGCAGTCAATTTCGTAAGGAGGTTTAACCATGTCCAAATTAGTTAACATCAGAACAGTATCGGTGCCGTCTATCGGCAAGCTTCCGTTGGCCGACAAGCCCGGTACATTCACACCGGGCGGCAAAAAACGAGAGCATAAAGCGGGCAGGCTGGCTGAAGACGGCGGTTTTACAGAGGCCAGTTTTCCCGCCAAATTGGAGATCAATATCAATTTGCAAGGCGGCATTGACCTTACTGCGTTGAATGAAATCAGCGATGAGGATATCACCATCCGCCTGGCTGACGGCCATGTGCATATGATGAGTCAGGCGTTTATCACGGAGCCGGTTGGCGTGGGCGATGGTGAAGGCAAGCTGACTATTATGGCTAACTCATCTGAACAGATTAGCTAATCTTTTAACCTTAATTATAAGCAGGACAAGCTATGACTGATCTTACTCTCAAACACCCTCTCACCTTCGGCAAGAAAACTATTGAGAAGCTGAAGTTCCGCGACTACACTACGGCGGGCGATTACCTGTCGTTTGACAAACGCGGCGGCGTGGCGCAACGGATAGCGCTGATTGCCAGCCTGACCGGAACCGATGAATCGTTAATTGAACAATTGCGTGGTCCCGACTGGCTCGCTGCCGAACGTATGGCGGATGCGCTATTGGATGCTGATAATGCTGTAGAGGACGAAGAAAACGCCGACAGCGAGGATGTCGACGAAAAAAAGCCACTAGAATAACAGTGGCGGTCTGTCTAGTGATGCATGTCATGCATCAGTCGTTACCGATAGTCAAGGCGTTGCCGCTGACAGAGCTTTTTGTCTATGCCAAAGTAGCCGCTATGGTGAGTGGTCGAGAGTTTAATTAGGTCGGCCATGTATTAGTTGGAAATGTTTCCAGCCTAAGCAACAATCGCTTTCTTCTTTAAACTCCTGTTACATCTTGTAACAGGAGTTTTTTTATGTCCACTGCCGCAGCTGAAGTCGAAGTCAGATTAAAGTTTGTCGATAAGGACGCAAGCAGCGGTATCAGCCGTTCCCAGCAGCGGATCGAAAGGGCTGCGCGGCAGTCCGAATCTACCGTCAATCAATCAAACACCCGGCAACGCGACAGTCATGAACGCTTGTCGCGCGCCCGCGAACTGTTGGCGCAACGCGCGGAACATGCGGCGCAACGCGTCACCCAACAAACCGAGACCGCGGTTAATCAAGCCAACAACCAGCAGCGCGGCAGTCATGAACGCTTGTCGCGCGCCCGCGAACTGTTGGCGCAACGCGCGGAACGCACGGTGCAACGTGCGGCTCAGCAAACCGAGGCCGCAGCCAATCAGTCGAACAGTCTGCAGCGCAGTAGCTACGAAAGGCTGGCTCATGCCCGCGAACAGCTGGGGGTGCGCTCAGAAAAAGCGGTAACCAACGAAATCAGGCAAACCGAGGCCGCTTATCGGCGACTCGCATCATCCGGCACCATGAGCCAGGACGCACTAGCCAAAGCGGCTGAAAAAACCAAGGCCAAGATCACCCAGCTGACTAATGAGATGGGCAAGTTGACCGCCGAACAAAAAAAAGCCGCGCAAGCGGCTGAGCAGTACGAAAAAATCCAAAAGAGAATTAATGGCAGTGTGGCGGCGGGTGCTGGGTTGGCGGCTGCGGCCTATGCCCTGAAAAGCCCGGCTGAAAAAGCGATTGCGTTTGATGACAAGATGCTGGGTATGGCAAACACGGCCTATCCTGAGCGTGATGCGGGCGGGCGGGTTGCTGGCAGTAAAGAGCTGGAAGCGGTAATCAATAAATCGGTCGATCTCAAGCAGGGCGGTGGCGGTACGCGCGAACAGGCAGCTGAGGCGCTGGACGCTATGCTCGGCAAAGGAACGTTGGGTATTCAACGATCAAAGGATTTTTTGCCGACTGTGATGCGTACTGCGTCTGGCAGCGGTGCTAGTCCTGTGGATATTGCCAACCTGTCTAGCGCCTTGGTAGGTCAAGGCGTTGTCAATACCGACGCCGAGCTTAAAACGGCACTGAACATGGTCACTGCCTCTGGTCAAGCCGGTGGCTTTGAGATAAAGGATTTAGCCAAGCATTTGCCAGGGCAATTGGCTATAGGCAAGTCTGCTGGCATGACCGGGTTGGATGGTCTTAAAAAAATTCTAACCATGAATCAGGCGTCAGTGCTGACCAGCGGCACTACAGATGAGGCCGGTACTAATGTCAAAAACCTGCTGTCCAAGGTGGCATCAAACGATACCGGTACGGCTTTCGAAAAGGCGGGTCGTGGCGATCTGGCGGAGTTTTTGGTTAAGCAGCGCATGAAAGGGGTTGATGCTGTTGATGCCTGGCTAAATCTGATTGACCGCGAATCTGAAAAAAGTCCTCTGCTAAAGCAGGCTATGAAAAAACTGAAAGCATCGAAAAGTAAGCCTGAGCAGGCGGCGCTAATTGAGTCAATTTCGCAACTGTCTGAAGGCGGCGTTATCGGGCAGTATTTTCAAGACATGCAGGCGCGAGGCGCTTTGTTTGGGATGCGCAATAAGGACGTGGTTGATCGAGTGGGTATGGCTGTCGAGCAGAACCGTAAGGAATACGGTGCTAATGATGTGAACTGGCAAACTAAAGCTCAGGGTACGGCGTCTAAGCTGCAAAATGCTGATCAGGTCAAGGATATGGAGATGAAGTCGGCGCTTGATAACCTCACTCCGGCCATCGGCCGCGCCGCTGACGCGTTTGTTGATCTGTCGAAAAAACATCCGCTGTTAAGCACCGGTGTAGTCGCTACTTTAGCGCCCTTGGCCGCGTTGTCCGCCGCTGCAGGTTTGTCGGCATTAACGTTGGGTGGCAATGCTGGCGGCATTGCTGGTTATGCGCAAAAGGCGGCAAATAGCCAAACCGCTAAGATGGCCGGAAAGGGTGGCTTGATTGGTTTGGCGGCATTGGCTACCGATAACGCTTTGGAAAAAACAGCGGGCGAAGGGTCAGCGATCAGCCGGTACGGTTCCAGTTTGGTAAACGGTGCGGCGCTTGGGGCGACTGTCGGCAGTGTCATTCCGGGCTTGGGTACGGGAGTTGGCGCACTGGTCGGTGGTGCTGGCGGTGTGGCCTGGGAAGGTATTAGTGATTTGCTTAAAAAATCCGAGCAAAAACCGGTTGAAGCCAGCGCTAACCTGACAGTGGGTTTAGCGCCCGGTTTAGTCCTGCAGCAACAAACCACCCAATCAAATGGCTTAAATATGCAGATTACTTCAGGCAACACCGGCAATGTCTGGAAGGATGCGCCAGGATGAGCGATCAGCAAACCTATCGAGACCGTTTGGCTAAAGCGGATTTTGACGGCTTTGAGTTTTTAACTGACAGCCATGATGCTAAATACGGCCGCCGTTTAGTTGTGCATGAGTTTCCTGGTGCCGAAGAACCGGAGGTCGAGGACATGGGCGGCAAGTCCCGTGAATTTCAGATTAACGCCTATTTCATCGGGGCTAGCTACGATCTGGAGTGTAACGGGCTTATGGCTATGCTCAACCAGCCCGGTGCGCGTTGGCTAACGCATCCCTGGCTTGGGCGGCTCTGGGTCAGAGCTCGCGAATGGTCTAGGCAAGAAAGCAGTGACAAAAACGGCTACTGCTCATTATCGATCGCTTTTGTTCCGGGTGGCGAGCAGCCATACAGCGCCGAGCCGGATAAGGTCGATATTGCTGTTGACCGCACGCATAAATTAGCTGATGCGGCAAAGGATGATTTTGACCTGGAGCCGATGAGTGCCGACGGTTTGACGGCGTTTGTAGCCGCTGTACAAGAAGGATTGGAGGTTGTGCGCACTGTCATATCGCTAGCGACGCTGCCGCTGACATGGGCGCAACAAATAATGGGCTTGGTCGCCAGTGTAAAGGGAGAGTTGACGACGCTGGCCGGATTGCCTGGCGATTATGCAAAGGCTTTGAGAGGCTTGATCGATACCGTGGGTCTTGGTTCGGATCCGGCAAATTTTTCTGACCCTACTCAGGACTCGGTTTCGCGCTTTACACCTACCGAAACAGTCGCTCAACAAACGGCATTTTCGGATACAGCTCGGGTGCGACTGGTGTCATGCCTTGCAGCACAGGCGCAGCAAACAAGTATTGCTAAATTGAGCGGTGTTGCCGCTGTTGATGGCGCGGTGCAGCGTAATTTAATCAAAGAGCGAGCATTGTACTGTCGGTTGTGTCTTGTTGCTGCTGCACAGGTTGCTTTGGCGGATTATCGTTCTGAAGCGGATCGCGATGCTGCGTTGGCAAGCGTGATAGCTGCATTCGATGTGTTGCTGCCTAACTTGCCTGATCCAGTTTTCCAAGCTGCGGTTTCGGCCCGTACTGCGCTGATTGATGCGCTAATGGCTCAGGACTTGAAGCCGCAAGCGGTGCGCGATGTAGTGTCGTTGCTGCCCGCTACAGTGCTGGCTCATCGGCTGGGTGTGGATGAGGCAACGTTTACGGCGCAAAACAAGGTGCGTCATCCGCTGTTTGTTCGGGGGCGTATTTATGGTTGAGATTCGTTTTGATGGTGTGCGTTATGGCCACTGGCAGAAAGTATCGGTCAGTGAGTCTGTTGACGACCTGTGTGCGTCGGTTCGTTTGTCAGTTACCCGGCCCGGAACCGGCGACTCGTTGGGGTTGTCTGCCAATACTGTTGTTGAGGTGTTGGTTAGCGGCATCCTGGTTGCGACAATTAGGCCCGATGTGATTCGCCGTTCGGTGGATGCGGAGAGCCATAGTATTAGTCTTGATGCCCGATCATTGGGCCGGGAACTGGTCGATTGTCAATATTCAAAGTCGCTATCGGGGTTAAAGTTGGGAGAGATTGTAAAGCGGCTTTGTAGCGCGTTTAAAGTGCATGTAACGATTGCTGCCGAAACGGCTGTTGTGCCTGATTTTGCGATGCAATGCGAGTCTCCGGCAAATGCGTTGATCAATGCAGTGCGTGCGTCTAATCTGATGTTATACCCATTGCCTAATGGCGGACTGATCCTGACTAGCCCTACCGCTGCCGCGCCGGTCGCCACTTTAATAGTTGGTTCGCATATCAAGCGCTATGACGTGGTCGATGAATTCAAGCTGAGATTTTCTGATTACTGGGTCAAGGGCTATGACTACGAAAACGATGCGGCGCTAAAAGGTGCGGCAAAAGACGACGGTATCGGTTATTTCCGGCCGATGCATATTGTCGGTGATCGTCACGGGCAAGGGCTGGGTGGTTGTGATCGTCGCGCCATAATGGAGCGCAATCGACGCTTGGCCAGGGCGCACCGCATCGATCTGGAGGTGGTGGGCTGGACGCATGAAGGCGGCCTGTGGGCTATTAATACACAAGTTCGGGTGATTATCCCTGCTGAGGGCATTGATGGGGTTTACTTGATCGGCGAGCGGGCTTTTACGCTGGATGATAAAGGCGGCAGTATCACTCAACTGCAGGTGATGCGTCGCGAGGCATTTCTGGGGGAAGAAAAGAAGCCAGGAAAGCGCGGCGCTACTGCGAAAAGGAGTAAACGATGAAGGATATATGGAATCGGTTGAGGTTGGTGGTGGCGCATGGCGTTGGTACGCTGATCAGCGCCGACAAGGTGCAGGCTCGGGTACTAGATAATGAGCCGTTAAGTAATCTGCGGCGGGTAGAACCTTACGGATTTAGTTACCGGCCCAAACCTGGTTGTCAGACCTATCTACTGTTCCCTTCAGGAGACCGTTCTTATGGTGTGGCGATTGTGATCGGTGATAAGCGTTATCAGATGGAGCTGGTTGAGGGTGAAGTGGCGCTGCATGACGACGAAAATAATTACGTCTGCATCAAGCGCGGCGGCATTATCGAGGTTAAAGCTGCAACTAAGGTAATAGCTGATGTACCGCTGTTTGAGACCACGCATGACGTGAAGATTGGCGGCAATGTCGAGATACTTGGCGGGTTGAAAGTTAGGGGCAAGGATGTCAGCGATACTCATACGCATATGAGTACTGCGCCCGGCACGCCGACCAGCGGAGTTAATTGATGTTAAAGCTGGTACAAATTGATAACGGTGTGTTCGACTTGGTGTTCGATGACCCTGCTCTCAATGATGCTGATGCGGCGGTGGCAACGTTGGTCTATGCCGCGCTATTTACCGACGCCGAAGCGCCGGTTGATCGCGAGCCTGATCGCTTTGCTCGGCGCGGGTGGTGGGCTGATCCGCAAGCGGGCAGTGGGTTGTGGCATGTACGTCGGCAACCTTTAGGTAGTTCCGCCAGGCGTGAAGCATTGGCCATGGTGCAGTCGGCGTTGATGAGTCACTCTCCGGCGTTGGCGGAGGTGAGTGTCATAGAGCGGGTTGTGCCTACTGGAAATGTTTCCAGCGTTTTTTTAGAAATCACTGGTCTGCATAATGGCCGTAAGTTTATTTTGAGCACACCGTTGTGATTACGTACTCCCGGCCTAGTTATCTTGAAGTGAGAACTCGCATCGAAACCGATCTTGCGGGTATCCCAGCAGTTTTGCGCGAGCCGCTGGCGTCGGCGTGGGCTCGGACTGATCACGGTCAGCACGGTTTTTTGGAGTGGATTGACGCGCAGTGTTCGCCGTTGACGTGTGAGCTGGAACGTTTGTATGACTGGGCTGCACTGTATGGCGTGGATCGGCTGTTAGCAACAGCTGCTATCGGCAGTGCCGTGGCTACTGGCACTGTCGGTACCCCGTTACTGGCAGGCACGCTACTTCGTGGTCCTAATGGGTTGGATTATGTGGTATTGGTTGCTGTGGCGCTTGGTTCCGGTCCTACCCCTGTTTTGGTGCGCTGCACTGCTGTGGGTAGTGGCGGTAATCTAATTGAAGGACAAGTTTTAACGCTGATTGATCCTGTGCCGGGTTGTGCCAGCACATTGACTATTGGCGCTGCCGGTATTACTGGTGGTGATGAGGATGAGTTGGTCGATGCTTGGCGAGTGCGTGTGGCGGATGAATGGCGTACTGTGACAACTCGAGGCGCTCGATCCGGTAAGCCTGATGATTACCGGTGGTGGGCAAAAAGTGCTCATCCGTCTGTTAGTGGCGCGCTTGTGCAAATGCACTCGTTGGGTATGGGTACGGTTATTGTGCGGCCGATTTGCAACACGTTGAGCAATCGCTTGCCGACATTGGCCGTGCTTGATGCGGTGACAGCGTACTTACTTGATATTGCCCCTGCAACTGCTGATTGGCGAGTCGTTGAGCCGATTATGAGGCTGGTGACTATATCTATCCATCTGTTAACTGGATTTGACACCCTGGCACGCAGGACAGCGATTGACGCTGCGCTGAGTGCTGCGGTGCTGTCAGAGTCCAGCGAGACTGCCGTGTTGGCGATGGCAGAGATCGATGCTGCTATTGCTACCGTGACAGATCAGTATACTCGGATATCGCCGCTTGCTGACACAGCGGTTGCGGCAGGCGAATTATTGGTATTGAATCCAATAGTGTGGGCGTAATGGATATCGAGCTACATACACCAAGACAATTTGCTGACGCCATTAAGGCGTTACTGCCTCCCGGTGCTGCATGGGATTGGCCGACAGGTGGTATTGGTGATGCACTATTGCTGGGCACGGCTCACGAGCTGGCGCGCGTTGAGACGGGCGCTCAATTAGTGCTTGATGCGGCCATAGAAATGCATAGACCAAAAGACAGTAGTTGGCATATCAGCCAATACCGGCGTGTAGCTAATGAGGCTTTGGCTGGTGTGTCCGAAACAATGCCGCGTCGGGCGTTTGCTGTTGGCAGCGCCGTTGGACAGCGTTTGTGGAGTCATGCTGCTCCGGGACTTACATTTCCCGTCGATCTGGTACAGGTTGATCACTTAGTTGGTCCGTTTCGCGTCGGCAGTCATGTTGGTGAACGATTGTGGGGAACCCGTAGCCGATATGTGTTGAGAGTGCGTTATTACCGGTCAGTAGTTGATCCACAGGTGCTGTGGGAGGCGTTAATGAATTTCAAACAGGCCCATGTTTTTTTGTGGTTTGAGGATATTACGGGTATAGGTGGAGAGGTGAGTTATGCGTAGAACGACTGGCGCAGGCCATGTTAATAACATGTTTGTATCAGAAGACCCGGCGACGAATCGACCGCCTACTGAAGTGACTGCGGACATCTTGAATGCGTTTCAGGAGGAAATAGCTAATGCAATCGAAGCTCACGGAGTGCCTCTTGATCCGAGTTCTAACGCACAATTGTCGGCTTTACTCGTAGCCAAGGCGCCGCTGGCCTCGCCTCCTTTTTCCGGCGAGCCGACCGTGCCGACGCCAGTTCAGTTCGATAGTTCGCGGCAGATTGCTAATACGGAGTTCGTCAAAAGAGCGGTAGGCAACTGCTCAGGCTATTATTATTTAGACGCGTCGACGCATCTATTAGAGTCCTGTCTTGGCGGGTTTATTAACCTGGCAGGCAACACGCCGGGCCAGGTGTACACGCTCCCAGGCGTCGGCGACGTTCAAGCGGGGGATGGGTATTGGCTGTACAGTATATCTGGACAGCCAGTAACAATAAAAGGCGATGGGGCGGAGGGCATTATTTCAGCGCGCAGTGTAGGTAATACGTTTACTATTCATCCTGGGGAGAGCTGTTATATTGCATGTAATGCCAATGCAAACTGGAACATTGGCGGCCTGTCCCAAGCTATTGGCGTCGGACAGACATACAAAGACGTAACGCTATCACGCGTCATAAATACGACATATACCAACCCATCCTTCTTCCCGATTGTTGTATCAGCAATGCTAACGAATTCAACCCAGGCGCATGCCGCTATAACTATTACGAATCCATACACAGGATTGTCTACTGATATTCTTGGGAGCGGTAGTTACTCGACATATGATCAAGCATGTTTTATTACTGCTGCAGTACCGCCGTTTCACTTGTACAAAGTAGGCGTGAACACAGGAACACCGTCTCTAATAAGCTGGACCGAACTTTCTTAAGGTTATTAATCATGCCCCATAAATATTTTAAAAATACTGCCGAAACTGAGATCTACGCGTATCCATGGGATGGATCACAAGATGATTTCATTTTACATGACTTAATCCCTATCTCGGCAGCCGAGGCAGACGAAATTCGATCTCCGTTCGCCCAACACCAGATCGCAAAAAAATCCGAAGTTGAACGGATGCGTGACGTTGCAGTAACGGCAGATGTGTCTGTGACTATTCATGGCGTCGAATATACGTTCCAAGCTGATTCGCGAAGCCAAGCGCTGGTGCAGGGCGCGTTGCTCAGTGTTGTGGCTGGAATCTCGCCAGCACCGACAACATGGCGATCGAGTAATAATACAGATGTGACAATTACTATCGACGACCTGAGGGCGATCGGTGTAGCGATGGTGAGCCAAACTCAGGCTGCATATTCGCGGAGCTGGACACTCAAAAAACAGGTAGGCTCGGCAAAAAATCAGGCTGATCTTGATGCGATTAAATGGTAATGCTCTATGATCGGCAACTAATATAAAAAACTCGTACATTGAGCATTTATCTTCGGATGGGTTTGCTCGCTGCTATGATCGATCTCATACCTTGTTTTACTGGGACACGGATACTAAAGGTTATGGAGTTGCTTTTGAGCTTGATCAATATACCAATGGCTGACTTGGCAAAATCAATCAAAGGCAGCAAATGAGTTAATTATCCGTAATTGGTAGCGCTTATTTGTTGTCCTGAATGCAGGACATTTATGAGATTATTATTTATCCGAAATTCAAACGCTGTTTATCCGAAATTCAAACGCGCTATACTCCGACCGAGCGTAGCGGTTTGGCGCAGATTCGGGTAGCCGCATGGCGTGATGATGCGGGCGGGCCGATGCAAGTCATCTCCGGCTCCGTCATCAATCCATGCGGCCGCGAAAAAGTGCATTACACCGCGCCACCGGCAAATCGGCTGGCAGCGGAAATGACGACATTTCTGGACTGGTTCGAACAATCGAGCGAACTCGACCCGGTGCTCAAGGCGGGACTGGCGCATCTGTGGTTTGTCACCCTGCACCCGTTCGATGACGGCAATGGCCGCATCGCCCACGCCATCGGCGACATGGCACTGGCGCGGTCGGAACAGAGCCAACAGCGCTTCTACAGCCTCTCGGCGCAGATTCAGCAGGAGCGGACAGACTACTACAACGTGCTGGAACGCAGCCAAAAAAGCGATCTGGACGTAACCGAGTGGCTGCTGTGGTTCCTCGATTGCCTGCAACGCGCCATCTCCCAAGCCGACGAAACCCTGTCAGCCGTGCTGGCAAAAGCCAAACTCTGGGAACGCTTTGCCAGCCCGCCAATGAACGAGCGTCAGATCAAGATACTCAACCGGCTGCTGGACGGCTTCGAAGGTAAGTTGACCACATCCAAGTGGGCCAAACTGGCGAAGTGCTCTCAGGACACCGCCTACCGCGATATTCTCAGCCTTATCGAGCTAGACGCGTTGGTAAAAGCGGACGGCGGAGGGCGTAGTACAAGCTATGAATTGGCGCTGGCAAAGCAGTCAAGCTCATTTACCATTGCCTCCCTACGCTAACCGAGTAGGCCGGAATAAGGCCATCCAAGCGCGTAGCGCGAGGTGGCGTTTCCGGCGAATTTGGATGGAGTTTGCCGGAAACGCCAGTTCTCGCTGTTGCTCGAACCGGCTTATTCCGGCCTACCTGGCTGGCTTACAACATCACTCTGATCGAGGCAGCCAATACGCAAGCCAGGAATACCGAGGGCACTTGGGGATAATGAAGATGCAACAAAGTATGAGGTGTAGGTTGGGCAAACAGCCTTATCGTTTGCCCAACAGTGACCACGCGATAATGTTGGCCAGAAAAGCGTTGCCCAACCTTATATCTACCCGGCTCACTCTCACTATATTCCTCAATACCGGATAGTTTATTTGCCCGCAACTGTCACATCCATGTCACTTACATGAAATCCGGAATAATGATATTGTCCTACGCCGTAGGTTAGGCGTTATACAAGCAATCAGGTAATGCCCCGATCAACATCATCTGGATTCCAACACATGCCACTAATATTTTTGGAGAAAAACACATGAGCAGTTATGACCCATGGCAAACAACTTTTTATTTTTCGCTTTTGTCTAATGCCGTTTCAGGACAATTTTTGACGATCAAGTTGGGAGATGGAATAGATTTCCCCGCATTGTTAAAGGAAGCGGCCGCGGAGGCGCAAGCAACCCTCACAACGCAACTAAAACAGGACTTTGCCGGCGCTATTCTTGAAAATAATACAGCTAACCCGCCACCTCTGGGAGCCAACGATTGGACGACTGTGTGGGGTCCCCAGGTTTTTGTGATTCCTCCTGAGTTTCACAGCATCAATTGGCTTACCCACAGCGTAAAATGCAATGCGACCAACGCTATGGCCGTTGTATTTAGTCCATCATTGCAGCGTTACATCGTTGCTATCGCCGCAACCAACTTCGTCTCAGCCTACGATTGGCTTATAGAGGACTTTAATGTCAAATCTGTAGTCGCCTGGGAAGGCGCATTGCAAGCGTGGGCGGGCAATAAAAACGCCACATCTCCGAGCTCAAAAATCCCTTGCATATCCAGCGCCACCAACACCGGGATAACCAATCTTTTAGCGATGACCGACACAGTCATTACCCATCAATCGCTAATAGACTTCTTGGCCTCTGTCGATTCGTCTGGCTGCACCCTGACTTTCACCGGCCATTCATTGGCAGGCGCGTTGTCGCCCACTTTAGCCATGGCGGCTTTTGATCCGACCGCCGGCTTGCTGAAAAACTCCACATGGACAGTAGAGCAAGCTCAAGCATATCCAACTGCCGGAGCGACGCCCGGCAATGGCCCATTCGCTCAGCTGTTTAATGGTGCAGGATTTGGGGGAAGCAACGGCACTCAGCCTTGGCAGTTGTGGAACACCGATCTTTACAATTATTTAGACATTGTGCCACGCGCCTGGAATAAGGAACTGCTGACAGCACTGCCGCCGATTTATAAGGCTTACTACGACGATTTGACCGTGTTAGATGCCACAATCAAGGTGGCGCTGGCTGATGCCGCCCTAGGTGAATTGGTCGCAGGCCCTTACACATCAATCAATAGAGCCGGCCTCAATGGCGAAACGTCCGCCGATGCCGCTAACGAATTCGCTTATCAGTATACGGTGACTATTGACAATAACATGAGTGCGGCAACTGCAACTGAGCTGATGACGCTACCGCAAGCCGCGCAAAGCACTCAATCCCCAACCGACAAAACTGACATCAGTTGGCCGAGTCAATTGCTATTCCAACATACCAAGGCTTATTCCGAGTTGATTCTAGGCGAGGGGCCGACGCCAAGTAAAAGCGGAAACGGATAAGCCGAATCTAAACGTGATCAGGCTTGCACAAAGGCATTGTCGTACCTGACAAGAGATCACAGGTTTTCATCCATCGGAGGCGGCCAACCCGCCTCCGACTGCTACAGAACGTAGATTAGGCTGAAGGCAGTGAAGCGCAGCAATGCACTAATCCGTTTCTTCAAAAACTTTACGAAGCTTATTTGGGTTACTCCTGCAATCAAGAATACGATAGCTTTGCTATCAATTATCTTGTAATGAATTGCGTAAGGAAAACACCTTGCCAGCATCCGACATGAACGGAAGAATTCCTCAGTGTCATTGAATTGCGTCTTTACCACGACGGCCTATCCTTAAACGAAAAGCACAGGCCATACAATTACTCATTCCGCGGGAGGCACGATTAGTTGACGCTCGCGCACCGTTCCCACGCACCGCCAGACTTAACCTACTACGGCTGAATTTTAAACGTTTCAGTATAAGTATCGCCTTTCGTGCAAACGTCTCTCTTGGTTGGCGTTTCGCAAGAGGTATCGGTCGCTTCGGCTTTTAACTCGCCCACTTTTTCCGGTACGAAATAGAATCTGAAATTAGGGTCGGTGCTAATCGCAATATCGGTTTTGGCGCTAAACACCGGTTTGCCGTTAAACGACACTTTAACGTCCTTAACAAAATGCGCTTTTTTAATAAAGCGTGTGACTTGATCCATTTGCATGCCAGTAATATTCGGGTGGCTGATCATTAACTGCACTGAGGTTGGCTCGCCGACTTTAACGTCCCCATCCAACCTGAATTTCATTTTGCCCAAGCGAGCCATCGCTTCATCTAAGTTGGCTCCGATCGGAGCGGAACAGCCGCCGCTGGCTTTGACGAATTTTTTCGTCATGGTCAATTTGCCGTCATTCGTTTGCGCAATTGCGCGAATATTGCTGTTGCTGTTAACCCGTATCCGCATCGCAATGTCAGCCTTGCCGCTTTCCGGGGTAAACTCAAAATCGCCGACGAATGGAAAAGGATTGTTATCGACTAACACCAGGATTCTTTTGATGTAGTGTTCTTTGGTTTGCTTGATCTTGCTGGTGACCTTGACCGGCACTAAAGCAGGGTCTTCTGCGCGTACTGGCGCTTCCAGTTCAATCACGTTATCGGATTCTTCAATCGCTTGCTGGGCATAGTATTCAGGCTTCAAAACGTTATTCCAAATCTTTTCATCTTCAGCGGCGATAGCGGCAATCGGTAGTAATGTAATTGTGAAAATTGCCGGTAATAGTTTTGAGTATTTCATAGTCTTTCCTGTTTTGTTTTAGCTTTGCGGAATGTTAACAATCTTTTAGCTGCCGGTTAATTGACTTAATCAGAGTAAAGAAACCTTCTCCCTGGGGGAGAAGGAGCCCGCACTCTTAAGTCCACAGCATTATCGACTAATCTTCCCATTCTAATTCGGCAAAAGCCGTGGTGACGTTTTTGCGGTGATATTCATCGAACAAGGCCCAATTGTTTTTCTCGGAATAACCGACGGTTTGCACGGCGTCTTCCAAATGCCGGCCTTTTTTAATGGCAGCGCGAATTTCAGTTTGCAACAAGGTTAAATAATGCTTTTGCGCCTGCACGCTCTGCGGCCAATCCGTGACTAATTCGCCATGCCCCGGAATCACATAACGGAAAGACTGTTTTTCCAGTTTGTCGATTTCCGAAAGCCAGCCTTTTAAGCTGCCGTCCAGCGTTGGCACATGCTCGGTAAACAATAAATCCGACAGCCATATTGTATGGGTTTTTTCGTCATAGACGCTCAAATCGTTATCGGTATGCGCGGCAGGATGGGCTTTTAAGGTTAAAGTGCGTCCGCCTAAATCCAGTTTCAAACTGTCTTTGACGTCTATATCGGGGGGAACTAAATCGGCAGCGCTCATTTTGACGCCTAATTGGTCCGCGGCTTTGCCCAAATAGTATGAGCCGCGTGCCGCCATTGCCCCGGCTAATTTATAATGGCCGACGAATTTAACCCCGGCCGCTTTGAAAGCACTGTTGCCGTTGATGTGGTCGGGATGAACATGAGTGTTAATCACATAACAAATCGGCGTCTGTGTGGCTTCGATAACGGCTTGTTTTAAAGCCGAACCCTGCTCCGGGTTACCGCCGCTATCGATGACCGCGACACACTTTTGCCCGACAATAAAACCCAGATTGGCGATTTCACCGTGGTTTTTGCTGTCCGGGAATTGATGTTTGCCAAAATGCACATATACGCCGCTGGCAACTTCTTTAACCGGCAAAGCGGTGGCGGCTAGGGTTTGTACGGATACCATAGATAACGCAAACAGCAATAAAACTCTCATTGGTTTTCCTTTTTTCTGAATAAGCCTTGAATTTACGAATGGGGGTGAAGAAGCTAGCGAAAAATACCGTTAAACCCTTATTAAATACAGGGACCAAGTTTTACCATTTTCAGCAGGGCGGATTCAACTCCGAAGTGCAATCCTAGTCATCACCATACAATACAAACTATGCTCAATTTTGGGTCTACGATGAGTATAATGCCGCCATGCTATTTATCTACTAAATTTAGGGTTATGTCATTTTTTCTACATTCCAATCGCCACATACTGGCTTATGCATTCAGTTTAGCGCTGATCTGCTTCACGCCGCCGCTATATGCCGACAAAACGACATCATGGCTGGACGACATCACCGTTTCGGGTTATGCCAACCTGGTAACCAGTTCGCCTAATCGCGCGCCCACTACCCTGGAATTGGACGACTTAAGTTTGTTTGTTTCCGGCAAATTTAACCGCTGGCTCAATCCTTTTTTGGAGGCGGAAGCCTATTCAATGCCGCTTTGGAAAGAAAGTGACGGCGCACAGTTCAATAACGCGCAGTTGGTCATTGAACGGCTATATAACGATATTGAAGTCACGGAAGACGACACATTGCGCGCGGGTAAATTTTTAGCGCCGATCAACCATTGGAATATCGTACATGCCGCACCGTTAGTATGGACGGCGAATCGCCCTGTCACATCAAGTTATTCCCGCGCCAACTATATTACAGGCGTCAGCTTTCGCCACGATTTCGACGCGCTAACCGGTCACGCGCTGGAAGTCTATTGGCAGCCGGTGGAAGAATTCAACCACAAAGCATTAAGTTCCCACGAACGCCATTACCAATCCGTATCAGGCGCCCGGTGGATTGCCCATGAAGATCTGGATTATTACCTGGGCATTGCTTTTCAACATGCCAACGTTGAACACAGCGATGAAGTGCGCAACTCCATCAGTGCAGACGGCAATTGGCAACACAAGTGGTTTGAACTGGAAAGTGAATTGCTGTTCACCCAGGTTGATACCGATCAATCCCGTTTTCGCGGCCATGACTGGGGCGGATATGTGCAAATGGCGGTGCCGCTGGTCGAGCATTTCAACCTGATCGGCCGTTACGAACATTTTGAATTTGCCAACAAACTGCCCGCTACCGATACTGCGTTAGGCGGCATTGTCTATCGCCCGGTGCCGCGCTTATCGTTCAAGCTTGAATGGCAGCAAACTCAAGGCAGTATTTATCATAATCAAACCGGACTTTACAGCTCGATTGCGGTGTTATTCTGATGAAGCGATTGATTATTTTAGGATTTGCTGCTTTGTTAATGCCGCTTTCACCTTCGTGGGCGGATTTATACATCATCGCCAATAAAGATTTACCTGTCGCACAACTGGATAAAGACGATATTGCGGCCATTTATTTGCTTAAGAAAAAGCATTGGGAAAACGGCGAAGACATCATGCCGATTAACCTGCCCGCAAAAGCCGATGCCCGCACTCATTTTACCGCCGAAATTTTTGACAGCACGCCGGAGAAATTGGGCAGTTATTGGGACAAAATGCTGTTCAAAGGCGAGACTCCGCCGGTCACCCAAAATTCAGAGCAAGCCGTTGTTTTGTTTGTCGAGCGGATTAAAGGCGCGATCGGTTACGTCGAAACGAAACCGCAAAGTCCGCAAATCAAAATCCTGCAACAATTTTCAAGCAAATAACCGGGTAAACTCATGTCGCGCTTTTCGCTTTCAGTTCGTTTAACGCTGTTGTTCAGTTTTATCGTGTTACTGGTAACCACGACCTTGAGCGCGGTAGTGTTCTACCAGTTCGGCGAAAAAATCAACCAGCAGATCGAGCATAATCTTACCGATACCGCCGACCATAAAGCCGCTGAAATCAGTAACGTATTGCTGTTCGAGCGCACCAATTTGCTGTCCTGGCGGGCTTCATCGGTGATGCTGGATGTGGTGGTGGATGATTTGGATAAACGCATTACCACCGAGCTGATAAACCTTAAACAATATTATCAATTGCAAGGCGATTTATATGTGTTCAATGCGGAAGGCATGCTGATCGCTTCGACGCAACCGGATGTGTTAAAAACCCAACTGCCCCAGGCTTGGCAAACGCAACAGGATTACGCGCTGGTATTCAAACATGAGGTGCCTTTTATTAACGGCAGCGTCATCGCCCATGTGACGGCATTAAAACCGCCGCAGTTAAAAACCCAGGGTTATTTGGTCATGACCCATTCCTGGGAGGATATTAGCCGCCTGCTCGCGCCTAAAGACAGCAGCTTTGCGCTGCATAAAGCACATGAAGGAAATCAGGGCGACGCAGACCTTTTTACGGCTAACGGCGTAAAAACCATCGAGATCAATGATAATTTTTCGGAACGGCCCGTATGGCTTTTTGACGGTATCAGCTATTTGGGTTCGATTTCAAAACCCGTAACCGTCGGCGATTTCAGCTTCCAAATTGCGGCGTTCATGCCCAAAAATCTTGCATTGCAACCGCTGCTGGAACTGACCCAGAATTTGTTGCTTGCCGCCGCGTTGGTCGGCGTACCGATGCTTGTGCTGGTCGGCTTGCTCAGTCGTATTCTGGTCACACCGATCAAAAAATTGACCGCCACCATACACACGATTGAAGATTCCAATGATTTATCGATCAAAGTACCGGTTTCCGGGCGCGATGAAGTGGCTGATTTAGGCAATGCGTTTAACCGCATGACCACGCGCTTAGGCGAGTTGTTTAATAAATTCGTCGTCGTGGAAAAAGAGCTGGAAGACTTGAACCTTAGCCTGGAGCGCCAAGTCATCGACCGCACCGCTCAATTGCAGGATACGCTGCAAAAGCTGAAATCCGCGCAAACGCAATTGGTGCAATCCGAGAAAATGGTTTCGTTAGGACAATTAGTCGCCGGTATCGCCCATGAAATCAATAATCCGATCGGCGCTATTTACGCCAATATGCCGCCACTGGAAGAATACATCGACGATATTAAAGGCACGGTCGAATTCGCCCAAAGCTGCATGGACGAACCGGGCGCAGAAAAATTAAACACTCATATGGAACAAATCGACTACACGTTTGTCACCGAAGACCTCGCTAAATTGCTGGGCAGCCAAAAGCAGGCTGCGGACCGTATCCGCAACATCGTACTGGCGTTGCGTAATTTTTCCCGTCTCGATCAAGGCGAAGTCAAAACGGTACGGCTCGAGGAAGGCCTGGATTCGACCTTGCAAATGCTGCATCACACATACAAGGATCGCATTACCATCGAGAAAGATTACGCGCTCAATGAAATGGTCGAATGCTATGCCGGCGAGCTCAACCAAGTCTTTATGAACATTCTCGCCAATGCGATTCAGGCCATTCCCGATAAAGGCGGCATTTTCATCACCACGGCCAAGGTGAATGATCAAGCGGTCATCAGTATCGCCGATACCGGTATCGGCATGCCTGAAGAAGTCAGGAAAAAAATCTTCGACCCCTTCTTTACCACCAAAGAAGTGGGCGAAGGCACCGGGCTTGGCTTGTCGATTTCTTACGGCATTATTGAAAAACACCATGGCGCGTTGACCGTTGAATCCGAATTAAATCGCGGCACGCGCTTTATTATCGCTATCCCACTTCGCTTGATTAAGGACGCTTAAAGATGCATACGCTGTTACTGGTTGATGATGATCCCGACGTGTTGGCGACGTTAACGCGCAGCTTTCGCAAAGGCTATAAAACGCTATCGGCCAATGGCGGCGAGGAAGGGATTGAGTTTTTGAATGAACATCCGGTTGATTTGATTATTTGCGATCAACGCATGCCCAATGTCAGCGGCGACCAGGTGCTAAGCCATGCATTGCAAGTCCAACCCGACGCCATCCGTATTTTACTGACCGGTTATGCCGATGTTGAATCGCTGCTGACCTGCGTAAACGATGCGCACATTTACAAATACGTCACCAAACCGTGGGACCCGGCCGAACTCAATTTAACCGTGGTGCGGGCATTGGAAGCGCTGGTTCTAAAACGTAATTTGGATACGGCGCGCGAGCAATTGGAAACCGCCTACAAAGACGCGGTAGTGATGTTATGTTTGGCGGCCGAAGGCAAAGATCAGGATACGGCCAGTCACTTATACCGCGTGCAGCATTACACCGAAGCGCTAGCCGTCGCCATGGGCGTTGATAAAGAGACTGCCGCGCACATGGGCTTAATGAGCATGCTGCACGATATTGGCAAACTCGCCACGCCCGATGCCATTTTGAAAAAACCGGATAAATTGACCGCCGAGGAATGGGAAATTATGCGGGAACATCCGCTCAATGGGGTGCGCATTTTAGGCAACAACCCGTTTTATGAAACCGCGCGGGAAATTTCTGCGGGTCATCATGAAAATTATGACGGCACCGGTTACCCGCACGGCTTAAGCGGCAACCATATTCCGCTATCCGCGCGTATTGTAAAACTTGCGGATGTGTTCGACGCACTGACGACAAAACGTCCTTATAAAGAGCCCTGGACGATGGAATCAGCCTTAACGCATATCGAATCGCATGCCGGCATCATGTTTGACCCGGCAATGGTAGTAGAACTAAAAAAGCTGTTTATCGACGGGACGCTAACACGTATTAAGTCCATGTTTTAAATCTCGCCTTAGTTCTACTTTATCAGATTCAATGAACGCGCAATCCAGAATCGTCATTCCGGCAGGGATTGCCGGAATCCAGGCTCCAGGGATGGGTTTTAGCTTACCATCCAGGAGCTGGATCACCGCTCCCGGCGACGATGACGAGCTTGCGTATAATCTTTAGGGCATGCCCTACTTATTTATCAGGATAACTCTATGCGAGAAATATTGGTTTTGGGTGATTCGCATTCACCTGTTTTCAATCACCCGTTGTTCAAAGAAAAGTTTCCGAACCTGTTTTTCAATGTACTCACCGTTATTGGTGCGACAGCATCGGGATTGGAGAATCCCAATTCAACAACCCAGGCCTACCCCGTCTTCAGGGAAGCCGTCAGGCAAACCGCCGCCAAGCAAATCATTGTGATGCTGGGCGAAGTCGATACCGGCTTCGTCATTTGGTACCGGGCGGAAAAATACCGGGAGCCGGTTGCTGCGATGATGGACAAAGCCATCGCCAGTTACTCCCGGTTTTTGGTCGAATTAAAAATGCGCTTCGAAGTTGTCTGCATCAGCGCCCCGCTGCCCACCATTCAGGACGGCAACGACTGGGGCGATGTTGCCAACGCCAGACGGGAAGTAACAGCCTCGCAACTGGAAAGAACGGCGCTGACCCTGGAGTTCAACAGGATCATGCAGCGGTTTTGCGCGCAAAACCGCATCCGCTATATCATGCTGGATGATTTATCGCTCGGAGAACACGGCATCGTCAAAGCTGACCTGCTAAATAGCGACAGCAGCGACCATCACTATGATCAGGACCAGTATTCCCGTTTGCTGGTTGAGGGGTTAACGGGGGTGATTTGATACTGCCGGTCAAGCCGGGTCAGCGTCTTTTTGCTTGCCCATCGATTACCCTGGTTCCGCAACGAATATGACCGAAGCAGGCTTCCCCGTCTTGGGATGTAGAGGCTCGCGTATCTCAAGCAACCGGAAGCCGCCATCCACAAACAACTTTGTCCAACTCTCGATAGTTCTGAAATACCAAGGCGCCGGGTCGGTAAACTCGGAACTAAATCCAGCCCATGACCCTTCCCGCCATCCGTCCCGGTACGGAAGATCGCCGCACACCATGACTGGATGAAGAGTCTGCACGATGAACGAGCCGTGTTGATTCAGCAGCGACCGAGCAACGCTAAACACGCCTTCGACGGATTCTTTTCCAAAGAATGCGAAATTGCAAACCACAACATCTACCGAGACGCCGAGTTTTCCAGCCGCGATCTCCTCATAAGACATCACGCGAAAATCACCGCCGCCAGCCTGTTGAGCTACCTCAACCAGCTTTGGCACCACGTCGATGCCAATGACATGGATATTCGCAACAGCGAGTTCACGAGCCAACCACCCTTCGCCACACCCCATGTCGAGCACGGAACGCGGCGAACGGCTCAATACTGTATCCAAGATCGCCTGGTCGGTGATCTGCCGGCGGCTTTCGATCTGTCCATCACGAACGGCAATGACCCACAACGGCGCATTCTTGTCCCATGACTCAACAATTTTCTCATCGCTGAGTAGATTAATTTTCATCGAATCTCCGTAAAGCTAACGTTTCCCGCTCGTATCAAACTTATCTAGGCCAAGTTGCGGTGGACCGGAAAAAAGACGACTTCCCACCGATATAGCGGTGCGCAATTACCGCTGCCTATTCGCTCAACACGCGGAAAATACGGCGATAGCGCTCGCGCATGGCTTGGATTTGTTCAAGATCGGGCGGGGCGACTCCATAGCGGGAATACTCGAACAGGAGAGTAATTGCCAGCAGTTCAGGACGTAGAGCCGGACGTACCAAGTCCATGCGGCGGAGGTATTCCCTCGTGTTGCGGGTTTCGGGGCGGGCTTCCCCGTGCAGGGCGAACAACCGTTCCACCGCGCCATAGAATTGCCGGACACCCTCGCGCCCAGAGCTGTGCAGTCCAAACACGGCATAGCGCCAATAATCGAAACGGGTACGCAGCCAAATACCGGCTCTGGCTTCCCGTAGCAGGAGAAACAGGCCAATCGCCAGGGCCATCCACATCAAGGCCAGCAGTGTGCCGATTACCTTGACGAAGTGTTGTTGCAGCCACTTCTTTATCGCCTCCCACCAGTCTTCAAAGGCTTGCCGGATGGGCGCGAATTGCCGTTGCAAGGCTTCGGTAATATCGGCCATAGTCAGGATGGTTGCGGACTGCCAATGAGGCATTCCGATGCGCTGAGCGGCTTGACGCATTTCCGCCGGGGTGAGCCAACGGCTGCGGATCGGCTCCATGCCGCCCAAACCGTCGTTTCCCTTCCCATCTTTCCCCTGGCCGCCGCCCTGCTGCCCGTGTTCAAGTTGACCTTCGTGCGCAACACCGATAGCCGCCGGCAGGCCATAGCTAGAACTCAAATACAGCCAGCTCGTCTGCGGGGTAATAAGGTAAAACACAGCACCCAGAATCAGGATGGACAGCGTCGCTGAAGTGATCGCCGCCGCCTGCCCGCCGAACATCTTTTGCTCCAGGCTAAGGCTGCGGATTTCTTCCGCCCGTCGATTGATCTGCTCTGCCGCCAGCGTAAACACCACGGCGATTACAAGCGGCAGCAGATAAAACAGCATGGTCCAGTCGGCCCGGTAGTGAGAGGAAGCGAATATCGCCATCACCAGTGCCACCAACAGGCCAAGATATAACTGACGGCGGGTGGTGGTGACGCAGTTGCAGGAAGCTTGCAAAAAGGCCAGCAGATAAATGCCTGCTCGCGGCAGCCCCCACACACGCAAAAAGAGAAACACGAATAGGAAAATACCCAGCCCCATCACCCCCTTCTGCCACTTGCGGCTTTGCTCCGAGGCCCTGCCGCGCTGACGCCAACCGCACCATAAAGTCAGGCCGAACAACAATCCCCACAGCAGAGTCTCGGTAGCAAAGCCGCCGTAGCCAATATCAAGATAGGCATTGCAGCAGACCGCCAACAACAGACTGGCGAATAACCCCAGGTAAACGGGCGTATAAGTTAGCGGCGGACTCATCAGCGATTGAACAGACGCATCAGGTCGTCGCCACGGCGCACCGGCACCACCTGGGCGCCCAAGTCCAACAGTCCGGCAAACAACGCGGATTCAGTGACCGAGACCCCGCCGCCAGACGGCAGGAAGGATGGCCGATCAAAACAAACCGCCAACAAATGAGCGCCGCGTGCGCGCAGTAGCGCCAAGGATTGCAGGGTATACAGAACGCGCTCCGACGGTTCGGCGAGAAACGTCACCACGGTTTCGCCGGCAAGACAGTCGCCGGCCACTTTATCCAACACCCTGAAATAAGGCGTCTTGCCGTCAGCGTCGACAATCGCCAGCCGCTCCAACATTTCACCGAAGTGGGCTTCGCCTTGGCCTGTGCCTAGGTCCAGAGCCTGTTTGCCTTGTCCGGCCAGCCGCACAGGCATACCGTTATCGCACGCAAGGCGCGCCAATGATGAGGTGATTTTTACCGCATATTCCAGGGTGGCGTGTTTGCCCCGACCGACGTTGGCGTCAGCCGCCAAATCCAACACCAAGTACAAACAGGGGGAGGCCAAAGGTTCGTATTCCTTTACCATCAATTGGCTGAGGCGGGCGCTGGTGGGCCAGTGCACATGCCGCGGATTGTCGCCCCGGCGGTACTCGCGCAAGCCTCGGAATTCGGCGGAACCTGATCCGCTGGGCAGGAAATGTCCGCCCCGGTGGATTAGGCTGGGAGCGCCTTGCAAAGGCCATGCGGCGATGGGAAAAATCTCGGGATACACGACCAGAGTACTCGATCCTTCCTTCCCGGCGCGGCGCGCTTCAGCCAGCCCTAACGGAAAACTGGTCGAAAGCCCCACCGGCCCCAACTGATACAGGCCGCGTTTTTCGCAAACCAAACTCACTTCAAAATCGCGCCGTCCCAAACCGGGAATGTACCCAATCAAGCCCAGCGACACGCCTCCCGGCGCACGTCCCTCGCCCGCGCCGACAAAAGGCAGGCGATCCACCACCTCTACCATAAAACGCGGCAGCCAGCCCCGGTTCTCCACGGTAACACTCAGGTTGATCACCTTGCCTTCTGCGGCCTTGGCCGGGCCGCTACGACGCACCGTCAGCCTGCCCGCCAGCCAATGCGGCCAAGCGAAACCAATCACCAGGCTGGCCGACAGCACGGCGGCGACAGCCCAAATCAGCGGCTGGTTTCGGTTCAGCGCCGAAAAATAAGCTACCAGGGTTATCCCCGCCAGCACCAGCGGTATGGCGATTCGCCGCCGTGGAGTAACGACCGCCGCATTCATACCGGCGGCGGTACCTGATCCAACACCTGTGCCAGCACTTCCTGAACCGTCCGGCCCTGAGCTGCGGCCTGCGGCCGCAAAATCAGGCGGTGCTCCAATACCGGCCCGGCCATCGCCTTAACCTCCTCCGGCGTGACATACGGTTGCTTACGCAACAGGGCCAAGCCCTGGGCGGCGCGGGTCAATGCCAAGGTACCGCGCGGACTGGCGCCCAAGCGCAACTGCGAATGCTCGCGCGTAGCGGCGCTGATGCGGGCCACGTATTGGCCGACCGATGACTCCAGATGCACCGCCCGCACCGCATCCCGTGCAGCCAAAATGTCGGCTTCGTCGGCCACCGGCTCCAAATGCTCGATCGGATGGGACGCGGCCTGAGCATGAATCATCCGCGCCTCTTCCTCCACAGAGGGATAGCCCACGCTCAATCGCATGAAAAAACGGTCCAACTGGGCTTCAGGTAGCACATAAGTGCCGGCCATCTCGATCGGGTTCTGTGTCGCCAGCACCATGAACACCTTGGGCAAATCGTAGGTATGCACATCCACGCTGACACGAAATTCTTCCATACATTCCAGCAGAGCGGACTGAGCGCGAGGCGTGGCGCGGTTGATCTCGTCCGCCAGCAGGATATTGGTGAAAACAGGGCCGGGACGAAATTCGAACTCGCTGTTTTTCTGATTGAACACCGGCACTCCAGTCACGTCCGAAGGCAGCAAATCCGGGGTGCATTGCAAACGTTTGCAATCCATCGCCACGGAACGGGCCAGAGCCCGCGCCAACATGGTTTTGCCGGTACCCGGCACATCTTCCAGCAATACATGCCCACGGCACAGTAAAGAAATCACCGCCAATTCGATCACAGGCCGCTTGCCTATAATCACCTTTTCGACGTTTTCGATCAGGTTTTGAATAGTGTCCATAAGCTCCTGCGCTGTTGAAAAAAATTGATAGAAACATCCGGCTTTTGCCGTATCGATACCCCCGCTCTCATCTGCCAACAACTTTTTCGGCTACGGTTTAAGCGGTCATCTGCAGTCGATGTCCCGACAGAAAGTATAGTGATGAAACGGATTATACCCTCGAACCAACGCCTTAAATCTGTCGCCATTATCACCAACTTACGCCTACACTGAAAACGACCCAAGCTTTCAGCCCGTGATACCAGACAAATCCGCTCCCTGCTGAATTTGCATATTGGCATTAGTATTAACGAGAATATATTTAGAACCCGGTAGGCACACTTGCCTACCGGTTACACAAGTGCCGTTGGAGCAGCCGATGAAGTGGTTGCCGCCTAGGCTTGAAACCTGTCATAGAACCGTTTTACAACACCGCCAACGCGCTTTCATAATCCGGCTCATGGGCAAGTTCACCGACCAATTGCGTGTAGATCACTTTGTCATGCTCATCGATAATGACGATGGCGCGGGCAGTCAAGCCGCGCAGGAAGGTATCGACGAGGGTTACACCGTAATCGTTGGAGAAACTGGAACGGAAGGTTGACAGTGGGATAACGTCGGTTAAATCTTCCGATTCGCAAAACCGGCTTTGGGCGAAAGGAAGGTCGGCGGAAACGGCCAGCACAACGGTAGTGTCCAGATGAGAGGCTTTCTGGTTGAATTTACGCGTTGACGCGGCGCAGGTTGGTGTGTCCAGGCTGGGTACGATATTCAGGACTTTGCGTTTACCGGCATAGGTCGCCAACGTGACATCGACTAGCTCGCGGCTGGTCAGGGTGAAGGCCGGTGCGTCGCTGCCGACTGCGGGCAGTTCGCCGGAGGTGTTGAGGGGTTTGCTTTGAAATGTGATTGTTGCCATGATTATGTTTCCTGTATTGTTGATTTAATGACAAACGATGCTTTGCGAAGTCGAGTCGTAGGCTGGAATAAGCCGGTTTGAGCGGCAGCGAAAACAGGCGTTTCCGGCAAACGTCTTCGCAATTAGCCGGAAACGCTACCTCGCGCTACGCCCTTCGACAAGCTCAGGGCAGGCTTGGGTAGCCTTATTCCGGCCTACGCCCCTGCTTAAGTCAAGTTAGGGGGGCTTGCAACCTTTCGCCTTTCGCCTTGTACCTTGCTCCTTATTAATCCCTCTTCTTACTCTTCACCCGCCTCATCAACCGTTCCTTCTTTTTCACCTGCCATTCGGTCCGCTTGTTCTTTTGCCCGTGGAATGGATTGGCCGTCGACTTGAACACCAAGCGTATCGGCGTTCCGACCAGCCCCATTTTGTCGCGGTAATAGTTGATCAGGTAACGCTTGTAAGACTCCGGCAATGAATCGGTCTGCACGCCGTGAATCACCACGATCGGCGGATTCCTGCCGCCCTGATGCGCGTATTTCAGCTTGATGCGGCGGCTGTTCACTATCGGCGGCTGGTGTGCGGTGGTGGCTTCTTTCAGGATACGGGTCAGCACCGGCGTGGACATGTCGAGCATGGCCGATTGGTACAATTGCTGTACGACATCGAACATTTTGCCGACGCCGCTGCCATGCAATGCGGAAATCGGGTGTTTTTCGGCAAATTCGAGAAAAGACAGTTTGACGTCGAGTTGCCGGTGAATGGTTGCCTTCTGGTCGGCGCTGATGCCGTCCCACTTGTTCAAGCCGATAATCAAGGCTCTTCCAGCCTCCAGTACCAAACCTAATAAATGCGCATCCTGGTCGGTGACGCCTTCCCGCGCGTCAATCAGGTAAATGACGACATTGGCTTTTTCAATCGCCTGCAATGATTTAATGACGCTGAATTTCTCGATGGTTTCGGCTATTTTGGATCGTCTGCGCATTCCGGCGGTATCGATCAGGGTGAATTTCTTGCCGTTGCGTTCAAAAGGAATGTAGATACTGTCGCGCGTGGTGCCCGGCTCATCGAATACGATAACCCGCTCTTCACCCAGCAGGCGATTGACCAGTGTCGATTTGCCGACATTGGGCCGTCCGACCACGGCGATACCGATGCCGTCATGGCTTTCTTCGACTTCGCCTTTGCCAGGCGGCAGCAGTTGATCAACTTTTTCCAGTAATTCGGGTATGCCTCTGCCGTGGGAAGCGGAGATCTGCACAGGCTCGCCCAAGGCCAGCGAATAGAAGTCGGATGCAGCCATGTTGGCGTCAATACCGTCAACCTTGTTGGTGACCAATATAACCGGCTTTTGCAGTTTTCTCAGGGTATCGGCAATGACCTTGTCGGAGACGCTCAAGCCTTCGCGCGCGTCAACCATGAAGAACACGACATCCGCCTCTTCCAGCGCGACCTGCACCTGTTTTCTGGCAAAACTTTCTATGCCTTCGGCGTCATCGGCTATACCGCCGGTATCGACGACCAGACAGGGACGGTCGCCCAGTTTTACCCGGCCGTATTGCCTGTCCCTGGTTAATCCCGAAAAATCCGCAACCAGCGCATCGCGGCTGCGGGTTAAATAATTGAATAATGTGGATTTTCCCACATTGGGTCGCCCTACTAGGGCTATTACAGGTAACATATTTACTCAGCAGTTAGAAAAATTCAACGCAGATGACACGGATTTGACCGGTAAACACAAGATATTATAGGCACAAGACGAAAGGCAAAGGGCAAAAGATGTTTTTTCGCCTTTCGTCTTTTTTATCCGTTTAAACCCGTCCAATCAGTGTCATCCGTGTTCCTTTTAAAATCAATATCTTTATTACCGGACTTTTAAAGCGGCAAGGGTGCCGTCTTTGGCATAAACATAAACGGTATTATCTACCACGACAGGCTTGGCGTCGATTGCGCCTTCAGTCACTTGAACGCGGCCCAGTTGTCTGCCGTCAAGATTGGAGAACCAATGCACATAGCCTTCAAAATCCCCTGCCACCACGTAATTTCCATAGGCGGCGGGAGCGGTTAATCTTCTTTGATGCAAGTCTTTCTGCGTCCACAAGGATGCGCCGCTGCGCTGGTCCAGCTGCATGACATGACTTTGTGTATCGCTCAGGTATAAATACCGGGAGTCATGACTCAAACCGGAATGAGATGAAATGGTTTCATTACGCCACAATACATCGCCGTCCAATTCCGAAATAGCCGCCAGGCCGCCTTGATAGCTGGCAACGTAAATCACGCCGTTAATAACGATAGGATCGACATCCAGATCGACCAGCCGTTCAATTTCAGAGCGCCCTTTGGAGACGGCAATACTGGTTTCCCACACATATTTGCCGTCGGTCAAACGCAAGGCCATAACTTTGCCGTTATCGTAGCCGCCGATCACGTTATCCTCGACAATCAACGGCGATCCGGTTCCGCGCACACTTAAAGCCGGTACGCTACGCTCATAACTCCAGCGCTTGCCGCCGGTTTTTTCATCAAGAGCGATCACGGAGCCGTCCGTGGTGCGGACGACCACAATGCCGTCACCGACCACGGGCACCGAAAGCACTTCGCTGGATACTGTGGATTTCCACAGCACGGCTCCGGTTTCAATATCCAATGCAACGACTTCGGCATCGCTGGAACCTAAAATAAGGCTGCCTGCGCCAAGGCCCGGACCGCCGGAAAAATGAACCTCGGTTTCAGTCGCCCAGATTAAATTACCGGTCGTCAGGCTCCTGGCCTGCACCACGCCTTCCCGGTCCGCCGCCAGTATCTTTCCGCTGCCGATTGCAGGAATCAGTTTTAAGGATTGCTCGTCGGCGCCCACTCCGACCGATTCTTTCCAAAGGACTTCAAGCTGAATTTCAGGCGTATACTCAACTAAAACGTTCGGAGGATCGGCGTTGTCTTCACCGCCAAGAAAGTAATCACTGATGCCGGAAACGCCTTCCTTAAGAGTATCAACAGCCGCACAGCCTGTTAATAAGAAGATGCAGGACAAAAGGCAAAAGGCGAAAAAACCTTTTGCCTCTCGCCGTTCGCCGTTCGCCTGATTCATATCGCTTGAATAGTTGCTCATTATTTTGGGGCTTCTAACTTTTCTTGGGCGGTCAGGTCATCAATCTTGAACTGCAACAATGGAGACGGCTGTCCCTCTCTCAAGGCATTTTGATACGAGGTGCGGGCCTCGTCCAATCGATCCAAAGCCACGTACAAATCGCCGACTAATTCATCATAATTGGCTGAATAGCTGGATGCTTGTTTTGCATCCACCTCGTTAATGACCTGCAAACCTTGCTCATACTCTCCGGTAGCCAGCATTAGGCGCACCAGTCTTATCCTGGCGATATTGCCCAACGCTTTGTTCGACTCGGCAGCAATAGTCTTCAAGATCTGTTTGGCGGCAGCGACATCGCCTTGCTGGGCCTTTAATTTTGCCTGAAACAATCCACTGAACGCCGCATATTCAGTACCTTTAAACTGCTCCTGCATACGTTCGGCCAGCTTGTCCGCGGAGTCTTTTTTATCGTCATCCAGCGCTTTCAGCAATTGATCGTAAGTTGCGGAAGCTTGCGCCGCGCGCTCTTTCTTATGATCCTGCCAGTAATTCCAGCCCAGAATAATGACGATGCCCATGACCAAGCCGACGATAGTGGAGGTCGAATTTTCTTTCCACCATCTTTTTAGGGCTTCAACCTGTTCTTCTTCTGTATCGTAAATTTCCACTTGTTTTTCTCTTTTTAAATTTAAAAAAATATTTCCACCACGAAGGCACGAAGAACACGAAGTTTTTATTCTATTTTTTCTTCGTGAACTTCGTGGTGATTAATCAATCTGCATCTGCAAAAACTCAATTGCCTGCTGCTGAGACATATTCTGTTGCTCCAGCTCATTATTGCGTAGCGGTTTGATGCTGACCTCGCCGCGGCTGACTTCATCGTCTCCTAGAATAATCGCAAATTCGGCGCCGCTTTTATCGGCTTTTTTAAACTGGCTTTTAAAACTGCCGCCGCCGCAATTCACCTGCAATTTCAAGCCGGGAATTTCATTTCTGAGGATTTCGGCAAAGCGCATGCCCGCCTGCTCCGCTGCGTCGCCGACCCGGATCATGTAAACATCGACGGAGCTTGCAAGCTGCACACACTCCAGCGTTTCCATCAAGGCCAACAAGCGTTCCATGCCCATCGCAAAACCGACGGCATGATTGGGTTTGCCGCCCAACTGCTCTATCAATCCGTCATAACGCCCGCCCGCACAGACCGTACCTTGCGACCCCAATTCGTCGGTGACCCATTCGAAAACGGTCTTGCTGTAATAATCCAGCCCGCGTACTAGCCGGGAATTGAGCTCGTAACCTATGCCGAGATCATCCAGTATCGCCGTTATCGCGTTAAAATGCTGACGGCTTTCGTCGCCCAGGAAATCGGTCAATTCCGGCGCACCGGCCACAACGTCCTGCATCGCCGGGTTCTTGGTATCCAAAATCCGCAACGGATTGGCCTCCAACCTGCGTAGGCTGTCTTCATCCAATTGCTCCAACCGGCGTTGAAAATAGCTGACCAGGCTTTCCCGGTAAACGATACGCTCGGCAATAGTACCCAAGGAATTGAGCTGTAGGCGAACTTTGTCGCGGATTCCCAGCTTTTTCCATAGCCGATCCATGATCAGGATCAATTCCGCATCAATATCGGGACCCGCCATGCCGTAGGTTTCAACGCCCAGTTGAATAAACTGGCGATAGCGGCCTTTTTGCGGGCGCTCATGCCGGTACATCGGCCCGTAATACCATAACCGATGCACCTGGTTATGTAACAAGCCATGCTCCAGACAAGCCCTCAGACAACCGGCCGTACCCTCGGGACGCAGGGTCAAGGAGTCGCCGTTCCGGTCGTCGAACGTATACATTTCTTTTTCGACGATATCGGTCACTTCGCCGATAGAGCGTTTGAACAGTTCGGTTTTTTCGACGATCGGCAGGCGTATTTCGCTGTAACTGTAAGCACCGAGTACGTCTCTGATGCATTGTTCCGCATACTGCCAGAGCGGGGTCTGTTCGGGAAGTACATCGTGCATCCCGCGAATTGCTTGAATATTATTTGCCATATTTAAATAGGGTTGATGCCACGGATTTAAATAACTTCTCGTTAGTAACAGGTAAATATCAAAAGAGACGAAAGGCAAAGGACAAAAGGCGAAAGCTGTGTTTTTTTGCCCTTCGCCTTTTGCCCTTCGCCCATTAATTAAAAATCTTTAAGCCCGGCGATTTTTTTTGCTTCATTGGAAAGCGGGAATTTTTCCAGCAATAAACGTTTATATTCCTTGGCAAGTTCCTTATTGCCGATCACCCGCTCGGTTTGCGCAGCAAGCCATAAGGTTTCAGGCGTATGGGCCGCCACATTCAGATAGCGTTGCAAAAATCCTTTTGCCGCCCAGAAATCACCGTTTTGATAAGCAATTTTCTGCATTTCCGATAATGCCGGCGCATAAGCCTTATTCAGTTGCAGCGCTTGCCTGAAATAAGTCTCGGCTTGTTGCCTGTTCCCGGCGCCCAACTGGCATCGACCGGCATTGGTTAACGCCAACCACTGCCGGTCGTTCAACGGATTTGAGCTTGCTTCGGACAGCAACTCCATACCTTCGTCGACCTCGCCATGTTCGCAAAGGAAACGGCCGAAATTATTTTTCACACCCAAGTCGTCGGGCGTCAAACCCAGAGCCGTCTCATAATGATCTTTGGCTTTGTCGGGCTGATTTAATTTTTCATACAAAAAAGCCAGGGCATTATGCGCCTGCGTATTGCCCGAATTCCGCTTTACTGCCAGCAGCAAGTTATCCCGGGCCAGCTCCAGCTTGTTCATGTTCAGGTAACGCACGCCCAGCTGTAAATGTATGTCGTCGGCATTGTCCTGTTTAACATTGCTTGCCGAATCACAGGCGGCCAACGCGGCAATGAGCAGGCCAAGCGCAAACCGGTTAATCTTGTTCGATCTGTCAGGCCGCACGTTCCGAACCTGCCGCTTGAACTTTCAAGTGTCTGCGGCTTTTATCCTTAACTTGTCCTACCAACTGACCGCAGGCGGCGTCGATGTCTTCTCCGCGCGTCTTCCTGACCGTGGTGACGATGCCCGCATCATTTAACAAGGTTTTAAAGCGATTAATCGCTTCTTTGCTGGAACAGCGGTAAGCCGAGTTAGGGAACGGGTTAAACGGTATTAAGTTGACTTTTGACGGCACCGTTTTTAACAGCTTAATCAGTCCTTGCGCATCCTGCGTCGAGTCGTTAACGCCGTCCAGCATCACATATTCAAAAGTAACGGTGCGACGCGGCGCTATCTTGGCGTTATCCCGGCACGCTTCCATCAGTTCTTTCAACGGATATTTCTTGTTGATCGGCACCAGCTCATCACGCAGCTCATCGGTTACCGCATGCAACGATACCGCGAGACTGACATCGCAGACCTGGGTTAAGCGGTACATCGCGGGTACGACGCCCGAAGTGCTGACGGTCACCCGGCGCTTGGACAGCCCGAAGGTGAAATCATCCATCATCAGGTTCATAGCCGCGACCGCATTGTCGAAATTCAACAGCGGTTCGCCCATGCCCATCATGACCACATTGGTGATTCTGTTTTCCGATCCCAGCCGTTTTTGCGCAACAAATAACTGGCCGATAATTTCCGACGTGGTTAGGTTGCGGTTAAAGCCTTGCTGGGCGGTCGAGCAAAAGGTGCAAGCCAACGCGCAACCGATTTGCGATGAGACGCATAAGGTGCCGCGCCCCTCTTCGGGGATAAAAACCGTTTCGACCCGATTGCCGCAACCGGTTTGCATCACCCATTTCCGGGTGCCGTCCGTTGCGATTTTTTCGAGCACGATTTCAGGCGTCGCGATAGTGCAGTTTTCAGTTAAATAAGCGCGCAGTGACTTGCTCAGATTGGTCATCAGGTCGAAGTCTTCGACGCCTTCCTGATAGATCCATTTAAGTAATTGTGTCGCCCGAAAAGGCTTCTCGCCTAACTCGACAAAAAAGGCCGCGAGGCCTTCCCTGTCGAAATCGAGCAAATTGATGGTTTGGGTTTTAGCGGGTTCTTGCACAGATTTCATTGTCTGAGAAAAAGTAAGCAATTTCCCTTTGAGCGGTTTCGACAGCGTCTGAACCGTGTACCGCATTTTCATCGATGCTGCTGGCAAAATCGGCGCGGATAGTGCCGGCAGCCGCTTCTTTCGGGTTGGTGGCGCCCATGATTTCGCGATGCTTCAGAACCGCGTTTTCGCCTTCCAGCACTTGCATGATCACAGGACCTGAAATCATGAATGCGACCAAATCATTGAAGAAACCGCGCTCGCTGTGTTCCGCGTAAAAACCTTCGGCTTGTTCTTTAGTCAAATGCAGCATTTTTGCGGCAACGATCTTCAAATCGTTCTTTTCAAAGCGGCTGTAGATTTCACCGATTACGTTTTTTGCTACGGCATCAGGTTTAATGATTGAAAAAGTGCGTTCTATCGCCATTTGTTTAAAACTCCAAGTGTGAATAAATGTTGTTAAGCGGCTAATTATACCTGATCAGCCGCTGTATTTTGAAAATACCTGACGGTTAAGGCCTGCCGTCCAATTCCGCGCCTTCTTTTACCGGGATCATCAAATCCTCAGCGCTGATGCCCAACAATAAAGCCGCAGGACTGGCGATAAAAATAGAGGAGTAAGTGCCAAAAACGACGCCGAACAACAGTGCAATCGAAAAATTATGAATCACCTCGCCGCCCAGGAAAAATAACGAAACCAATACCAGAAATACCGTCAACGAGGTCATGATGGTTCGGCTTAAGGTCACATTGACCGAGATATTCATGATTTCCTCGGTCGATTTGCTTCTGAGTTGCCGAAAATTTTCCCGGATGCGGTCATAAACCACAATGGTGTCGTTCAATGAATAACCGATCAATGCAAGAATTGCGGCCAATACGGTCAGGTCGAACTCCAGCCCTAAAATAGAGAACAAGCCCAACGTAACAATGACGTCATGAAATGTCGCTATGATCGAGCCGACCGCGAATTTCCACTCAAATCGCCATGCGACATAAATCAAAATGCCTATCGTTGAGTACAACAGGGCTAAAAAACCATCCTCAGCCAGATCGTCGCCGACCTGAGGACCGACAAATTCAACGCGGCGGATACTGGCCGGCTCATTAGTCGTTTTATTAATCGCCTCAAGCACCCTGGCGCTTAAATCGACGCTACTCACATCTTCATGCGGTTTCAGGCGAATCAACACGTCTTTGGTGGTGCCGAAATTCTGCACTGTGGCATCGGCAAAGCCGGAGCTATCCAAGGTATTGCGCAACACCGTTAAATCCGCCGCCTGTTGATAACCCACCTCAATCAACGTCCCGCCGGTAAAATCGATGCCCATTTGCAAGCCGCGTACAGCCAGCGATCCTATCGAGACAATCGACAGCACAGCGGAAAATATCAGCGCTATATTGCGGTTGCCTATAAAATTTATATTTGTTTTTGACATGATTTAATCTTCATCGAAAGTGCTAAATAGATAACTTCTCAACCCTGCGGTTACCGTATACCCAGTTCATAATCATCCGCGTGCCGGTGATTGCCGTAAACATCGACGACAAAAGACCGATAATCAGCGTCACCGCAAAACCTTTTACCGAACCGGTGCCAAAAACAAACAACATAACCGCCACCAGCAAGGTGGTGATATTGGAATCGAGAATGGTCGCAAAGGCTTTTTCAAAACCGATGTAAATAGCCGATTGCGGCGTATTGCCATTGCGAAGCTCTTCCTTAATCCGCTCGAAGATCAACACGTTGGCGTCAACCGACATGCCCACGGTCAGGATGATCCCGGCTATGCCCGGCAAGGTCAGCGTCGCCTGCAACATCGACAAAATTGCGATAATAATAAACACGTTAAACACCAACGCGATATTGGCAAACACGCCGCAAAGCCGGTAATAGATCACCATGAACAGCGCGACCAGCGCAAAACCCACCACAAAAGACAGCATACCTTTATCGATATTGTCCTGACCTAAACTCGGGCCCACCGTACGTTCTTCGACAATATCAACCGGAGCCGCCAGCGCACCTGCTCTTAACAGCAACGACAGATTGCGCGCTTCCTGAGGACTGTCCAAACCGGTCGTTTGGAAGCGATGACTGAAAACGCCCTGGATAGTCGCCACGTTGATGACTTTTTCAACTTTTTCTTTATGGCGGACTTTTTGGCCGTTCACCACCTTAGTTTCAACTTTATATTCGATAAACACCACGGCCATCGGCTTGCCGATGTTAGCCTGGGTCAATTTGCCCATTTTGGCGCCGCCTACGCCGTTCAGCGAAATATTCACCGATGGCCTGCCGTCCTGATCAACGCCGGAAGAGGAATCGACGATTTGATCGCCGGTTACGATGACCCGGCGATCCAACAGAATCGGATTGCCGTTTCTTTCGTAATATAAGCGGCTACCAACCGGGACATGCCCTTCAACCGCTTTTTGCACATCGTGTTCCACATCAACCAGACGGTATTCCAGCGTAGCCGTCGTACCCAAAATTTCCTTGGCGCGGGTCGTGTCCTGTACGCCCGGTAACTGGACCACGATACGGTTTTCGCCTTGTTGCTGAATCACCGGCTCCGCAACGCCCAATTCGTTAACGCGATTACGCAAAGTCGTCATGTTTTGCGCGACGGCGAACTTTTTAGTCTCCCGCACTTCCTTTTCAGAAAGCTTTAACCAGACTTGATCCTGCTCTTTGGGCTCGGTGACATCCAAAGAACGGAAATCCTTAGCCAATATTTTCAGCAGCGCAGGCTTGTCGTCAGCCGAGTTCAGCTTAACCTTAATAAACCCGCTGTCTTTGGAAACCGATTGATAGCGTAATTTTTCGTTTCTTAACGCCAGACGCACATCATCGTTGTAACGCTCTTCAGCCTGCTTAACGGCCGCATCCATGTCCACTTCGAGCAGGAAATGCACGCCGCCGCGCAAGTCCAAACCAAGATACATCGCTTCCGCGCCCAAAGACCTAAGCCAGGCAGGCGTGGTAGGCGCCAAATTTAACGCGACATTATAATCGTCGCTCATTTTTTCCCTGAGTAAATCCGCCGCTTTCAGTTGATCGTCGGCACTGTTGAACCGGGCTAAAATATGACCGTCTTTAAATTCGAATGCCTTGATATTAAATCCGGCCGTTTTAATGACAGACTCGACCTGATTGGCCTGTTCCTGCGCCAATTTGACAGCGCGTGTCGATGACACCTGGACAGAAGGATCGTCGCCGTACAAATTCGGCAACGAGTAAATAATCCCGACCGCAAAAACAATCAGGACCAATAGATTTTTCCAAAGTGGATAATGGTTTTGCATGTGTTATTCCAACAATTCAACTATGTCGTAGGATGGGTAGAGGCGGCAGCCGAAACCCATCATAATCAATCGTCTATACGATGGGTTTCGCAATGCTCTACCCATCCTACGCGCAATGACATTAAACTCTAGCGACTTTTTTGGTTATCGCTTTGTAAGTTCCCTTCGGCATCATGTTCTCGATACTGTGCCGCTGTACTTGAATAAAGGTATTGTCGCAGATCTCGAGCTTGACGAAATTCTCATCCAAATCGACGACCTTGCCCAAAATCCCGCCCGAAGTGACCACTTCAGAACCTTTATTAATCGTGGCAAGCATTTGTTTTTTCTCTTTCGCGCGCTTGGATTGCGGACGCAGAAACAAAAAATAAAAAAACACCAATATGCCCAGCGGGAATATCATGCCTTCAATGCCGGGTTGTTGGGCGGCGGGAGCAGCTGCGGCTACAGCGTCGGAAATTAAAAAACTCATGGTGATCCTCGGGATTATTGTTATTAAAATAATTATGTTATAAAAAACGGCTATTCAGCGGATATTAGTCCTATGGATAATAAATACGGATGACACGTTTTTAAATCCGCATTCTATTTTCCAACTACTGAGCAGCTACACTAAAAAGTTTGCCATTATGCCACAGTCGGCACGGCTTTTCCTCGTTGTTGGTAAAATTGCTTGACAAAAATATCCAGCTCTTGCCTTTCAATCGCATCGCGCAAGCCTTGCATCAGGTTCAGGTAATAATAAAGGTTATGAATGGTATTGAGCCTTGAACCCAACATTTCCTTGCATTTATCCAGATGCCGCAAATAGGCTCTGGAAAAATTCCTGCAGGTATAGCAGCCGCAGGACTCGTCCAGAGGACCGGTATCGAACTCATACTGGCTGTTCCTGATCTTCACCACGCCGAACGTGGTAAAAAGATGGCCGTTGCGGGCGTTGCGGGTCGGCATCACGCAATCGAACATATCGATACCGCGCCTGACCGCCTCCACCAAATCTTCCGGCGTGCCGACACCCATCAGATAGCGCGGCTTATCGACCGGCATTTTGGGATGCACTACATCCAGCGTCGCCATCATCTCTTCCTTGGGTTCGCCGACCGACAGGCCGCCGATCGCATAGCCGTCAAAACCGATGTCCACCAGACCGGCTATCGATTCCTCGCGCAGATTCTCGTACATCCCGCCCTGCACAATGCCGAACAAAGCCGACGCATTGCCTTCATGGGCCGCCTTGCTGCGCGCCGCCCAACGCAACGACAGGCGCATCGACTCGGCCGCCTCATGGACCGTCGCAGGATACGGCGTGCATTCATCGAAAATCATCACGATGTCCGAACCCAAATCGCGCTGCACCTGCATCGATTCTTCAGGCCCCATGAAAATGGAACTGCCGTTGATCGGCGATTTGAAGGTCACGCCTTTTTCGGTGATTTTTCTTAACGCGCCCAGGCTGAATACCTGGAAGCCGCCTGAGTCGGTCAATATCGGCTTGTCCCAGCGCATAAAATCATGCAAATCGCCGTGCGCCTTGACCACATCCATTCCGGGACGGAGCATTAAATGAAAGGTATTGCCGAGAATAATCTGCGCACCGATGCCGGTCAGCTCATCGGGTGTCAGCGCCTTAACCGTTCCATAAGTGCCGACCGGCATAAAAATCGGGGTTTCCACGATGCCGCGGGCAAACTTAAGCCGGCCGCGCCGCGCATGGCCATCCGTATTAATTAATTTGAAGTCCATAAAAATGATGAGTGCATTGAAGGCCGGGAATTATCCCGGCTTTTTAAATGAATGTACATGTGAAGCATTAAAACGCTGTTTGATTGGCGCAGGATTTGATTGATCAATACGCTGCGCCGAAGCTGAATTAAGAAACTATTTAGCAGCAGCTCCCAGCCCCCATAAATCCACAAACGACTGATAGAACCGAGGATCCTGCACCGTTGCGCCGCGTTGGACGACCAGCGCCGACGCAAAAGCCTGCGCCCACTCCATCGTCAGTTGCAACGGCCAGCCCTGATTAATGCCGAGCAACAACACCGACGCAAAAGCATCTCCGGCGCCGACCGTATCAACCACCGCTAAGGCATCAACCGGCGCGACGGCAACAACTTCGTCATTCGCATTAACAGCCATCGCTCCTTGTTCGCCGCAAGTCACAACCAATCCCGTCAGGTCGTACTCCGCTCGAAACATCCGCATATCGACCGTCATATCGCCGGTTCCCGGATGCAGCGCCTGTAACTCATGATGGTTCAGTTTGACCCAATCGGCATCGCCAACCAGCTTTAACACCTCGGCTTTATTCCACCAAGGCGCGCGCAAATTAACATCCATAAATAACGTGCCTTTATGACGCGCTTTCAATGCCTCCAGAGCCTGTTTGGAATCGGCATGACGCAAAGCCAGAGTGCCGTGATAAAGCAAACCGTCGGATTGCGCACTTGCCAATTCATCGGCGGCGATAAAATCGTAAGCCTGTTCCGGCACGATCGCATAACTCGGTTCGCCCTGTTCGATAGAGACCTGCACGGTCCCGGTCGGATAGGCCCGATCCAGTTGCAAGCCCGATAAATCCATGTCCCATGACTTCATGGCCGAGCGAATGGAATCGCCCAGCCGATCCTGCCCGACCCGGCTGATAAAAAACGGTTTCAGGGCAAAAGCCTGAAGATGCCAGGCGACATTAAACGGCGCCCCACCCAACACGCAACTGCCATCGGGAAAATGATCGAACAGCACCTCGCCGAAAATAGTGATCCGGTTGTTACTCATTAACTTTCATTCATTGTTTTGTGTACGGTACAAAAGGGGATACGCCATAAAATACCATTACTATAGTTGCCGTTCATACTCACAAGCCAGATAAAGTGCGTCTTCAGTTAAAAACTGACAAGCAATGCAGCACCATCACACATAAAAAAGGCCGGATATTCTCCAGCCTTTTTTTGTTTCTTAATGATTAATGCAACAAGCCCTGCAATAAACCGTTCAATTTATGCACAAAAGCCGCCGGATCATCCAGCTGCCCGCCTTCGCTGAGTATGGCTTGATCGAACAGGATATGGGTCAGGTCGGCAAAACGGGCATCGTCTTGCTCTTCTTTCATTTTAACCACCAGCGGATGGGTCGGGTTGAGCTCGAAGATCGGCTTTCTGCCCATTCCCATGCCCAAACCTTGTCCGGCTTCCTTCATAATTCTTTCCATGTTCAGGCTCATGCCGTAAACGTCGGCCACCAGACAGGCGGGCGATTCGGTCAAGCGATGACTCAAACGCACTTCGCTGACTTTATCGGCCAGCACGTCTTTAATCTGCTTCAACACGGTTTCAAAATCCTTGTTCACTTCTTCCTGCGCTTCTTTGTCCTCTTCGGCGTCCAAAACGCCCAGGTCCAGATCGCCTTTAGCGACAGACTGGAGATGCTTACCGTCGAATTCGTCCAGGTTAGACACCAACCATTCGTCGATACGGTCAGACAACAACAAGACTTCTATGCCTTTCTTGCGGAAAATCTCCAGGTGCGGACTGTTTTTAGCGGCCGAGAAAGTGTCTGCGGTGACATAGTAAATCTTGTCCTGCCCTTCTTTCATTCGGCCGACATAAGCTTCCAGCGTAACGTCCTGTTTGTCGGTATCGGCATAGGTTGAAGCGAAACGCAGCAATTTGGCGACACGCTCTTTATTGGCGTGATCTTCAATCGGGCCTTCCTTGATGACCGGGCCGAATTGAGACCAGAATTTCTCGTATTTTTCCGGTTCAGTCTTGGCCAAATCCTCCAGCATGCCCAGCACTTTCTTGACTGCGCCCGACTTGATAGCGCTGATTTGCTTGCTCTGTTGCAGGATTTCCCGCGATACGTTCAGCGGCAGTGAGTTCGCATCGATAATCCCCCTGATAAAGCGCAAATAGCGCGGCATCAGCTGCTCGGCATCGTCGGTAATGAACACTTTGCGGATGTACAGTTTTACCCCGTGCTTGGCGTCCCTGTCCCACAGGTCGAACGGCGCGCGCGACGGCACATAAAGCAGCAAAGTATATTCATTGGTGCCTTCCACTTTGCTGTGCACATGGGTTAACGGGTCTTGGAAATCGTGCCCTACGTGCTTGTAAAATTCGTTATAAGCCTCATCGGTAATGTCCTGACGGGCTTTAGTCCACAATGCGGAAGCCGAATTGACGGTCTCTTCGACGATTTCCGTCGGCTTTTCATCAATGCCTTCTTCACCCATAGATGGCGGAACTTCTTTGTCCATCACAATAGGCAGGGAAATATGATCGGAGAATTTTCTGACGATAGAGCGAATGCGGTAGCCGTCCAGGAACTCGCTTTCGTCTTCTTTCAAATGCAGTACAATCTCGGTGCCGCGTTGGACTTTTTCCACCGATTCGAGCGTGTAATCGCCCTCGCCCGCAGATTCCCAGCGCACGCCTTCGCTCTTGTCGGCACCGGCCTTGCGGGTGGTTAAGGTCACTTTGTCGGCAACGATGAACGCTGAATAAAAACCCACGCCGAACTGGCCGATCAATTCGCTGTCTTTGGCCTGGTCGCCGGTTAATGCTTGAAAAAACTGTTTGGTGCCCGATTTCGCAATGGTGCCGATATGTTCCTGAACTTCCGCACGGGTCATGCCGATGCCATTATCGATGATGGTAATAGTGCGTTTGTCTTTGTCGTATTCCAGGCGAATTTTCAACTCGCTATCGCCTTCGTACAAACCGTCATTGGACAGCGCCTCAAAGCGCAGCTTGTCCGCCGCATCCGACGCATTGGAAATCAATTCCCGTAAGAAAATTTCCTTGTTACTATATAACGAATGAATCATTAAATGCAGCAGATGCTTAACTTCGGTTTCAAAGCCTAATGTTTCTTTTTTTGCTTCAACAGTCATGTTTATTAATCCTGATTAATTATAAGATTAACGCCAATATTGGGACGCATTGGTTTTTTTCAAGCCCGAATAAGACAGATTGAATATCAGATTAAGTAATTCCTTATGGCAATAAACCTGGCATCAAAAAAAATATTGGTTGTCGAAGATCAAGCGATCATGCGCGAAACCATTAAACATATTCTGGGTTCGTTTGGCGCCCGGTTTATTGTTGAAGCGGAATCCGGCATCAACGCAATCACTGCGATGAGAATTGACAAGTTTGATATTGTGCTCTGCGACTACAATCTGCTCAGAGGAAAAAACGGTCAACAGGTTCTGGAAGAAGCCAGGCATCTTAAATTATTGCCGGTCAACGCCATCTTTATCATGGTCACTTGCGAACAGAGCCTGGAGATGGTGCTTAGCGCCATCGACAACAAGCCCGACGACTACCTGATTAAACCCTTTAACCGGCTGCAGCTATTAAACCGTATCGAAAAATGCTATTCCCGTAAAACATACCTGACCAGCGTTGAAAATGAAATAGACAGCGGCAATCTATACAAGGCTATATATAATTGCGAAAAGCTGCTGCAACTGGATGATAAAAAAATGCGCATGCAATTATTAAAAATGTATGCCGAACTGGCCCTTAAGGTTGGAAACTTTAAAAAAGCCGAGGAAATTTATCAAGACATTCTGCATGAACGGGAACTTCCCTGGGCCAGATTGGGCTTGGGCGTAGTGGCTTTCTTTCTCGGCTATTATGACCAAGCCATCAAGACTTTCCAGGATCTTATCGAGCAGTACCCGATGATGCTGGAAGCTTACGACTGGCTGGTTAAAACACACGAATCGATGGGTAACGACGAGCATGCGGTATCTTCACTTAATTCGGCCGTTACGCTTTCGCCGATGTCCATCTTAAGACAAAAAAAACTGGCGTTGCTGGCCGATAAAACCGAAAACCTCCCGGTTGCTAAAAAAGCCTACACAGCGACGATCAAACTGGGCAAAAACTCTATACACCGGTCATCCGCCGACTATGCGGGCTTGGCCAACGTTTACTTAAAAAGCAACGCCGCCAACGAGGCGCTGAAAATACTGTACGAACTGAATCAGCAGTTTCACAATGACCCTGAGGCAAAACTTAGAGCCTCCCTGCTGGAAGCCGAGATTCATCAGACAAAAGGCAATTCGGCGCTGGCCGAGCAGGCCTATGGAAAAACAGTTAAACTGAACGAACAGTTTAACAAACAGATTTCCCGGGAGCTTCGCCTGGAAATGGCGAAGGCTTTTTATCTGAACGGAGACAACGAAACTTGCGATGAAATTCTTAACGATTTAGTTAAAACCAATATTGACGACAAGTCCTTCATCAAAGACATCGTAACCCTATGCGACACCATTATCGGCGAAAGCTATGCCGAATCATTGATCCAACACATAAAAAAAGAATTGGTCGACATCAACAACAAAGGCGTCAGCCTGTTTCAAGAAGGTAACATTAAAGGCGCTCTAACGGTTTTCGAACAAGCCATTGCCAAAATGCCTAGCAACCAAACGGTCCTGTTAAACCTGATAAAAATCATCATTCACGATCTTAAAACATCTAAAACCAACCCGGAAAAGATCATCAGCGCTCAAGCCTATATCAATAAAGCCGTTCAAATAGGCATACCGCACAACCAAATCGGCGGCCTTCAAGCAGAGCTGGACACCATTCAAAATAAATCTAACCAATAAGCCGCCAAAAGGTCTAATATTCACATGCCGCCAATCGGTTTTCCGCTATTCTGGACTGTTCGGCGCATAATATAAAGGACAGCCTGAGGCACTAAGACTAAGGACTCATTATTTCTCAAGCCCAATTCAAACGGATGAAATATAAGGTTAAATAATCCCTTATGGCAATAAACCTCTCATCAAAAAAAATATTGGTCGTCGAAAATCAAGCGATCATGCGCGAAACCATTAAACATATTCTGGGTTTATTTAACGCCCAGTTTATTGTCGAGACGGAATCCGGTGTTAACGCGCTCACCGCGATGAAAATTAACCGGTTCGATATTGTGCTCTGCGATTACAACCTACCCAAAGGCAAAAACGGCCAACAGGTTCTGGAAGAAGCCCGGTATCTTAAGCTATTGCCGGTTAACGCCATCTTTATCATGGTCACTTTTGAACAGCGCCTGGAGATGGTGCTTAGCACCATCGACAACAAGCCCGACGAGTATCTGATTAAACCTTTTAACCGGCTGCAATTATTAAACCGTATTGAAAGATGCCACGCCCGCAAGACATACCTAGCCTGCATTGAAAATGAAATAGACAACGGCAATCTCTACCAAGCCATACAGAATTGCGAAAGGCTGCTCCAACAAGATGACAAAAAAATGCGCATGCAATTATTAAAGCTGCATGCCGAACTGACCGTTAAGGTTGGGGATTTTAAAACGGCTGAGAAAATTTATCGGAATATTCTACATGAACGGGAACTCCCTTGGGCCAGATTGGGCTTGGGTGTTGTGGCTTTTTTTCTCGGCGATTTCGACCAAGCCATCAAGACATTTCAGGACCTTATTGAGCAATATCCGATGATGCTGGAAGCTTACGACTGGCTGGTTAAAGCGCACGAAGCCATGGGTAACGATGAGCATGCGGTCTCTTCACTTAATTCGGCTGTTACGCTTTCGCCGATGTCCATCTTAAGACAAAAAAAACTGGCGTCGCTGGCCGATAAAACCGAAAACCTCCCGGTTGCCAAAAAAGCTTATACAGCGACGATCAAACTGGGCAAAAACTCTATACACCGGTCATCCGGCGACTATTCAGGATTGGCCAACGTTTACTTAAAAAGCAACGCATCCGACGAGGCGCTGAAAATACTGTACGAACTGAATCAGCAGTTTCACAATGATCCTGAAGCAAAACTTAGAGCTTCCCTGCTGGAAACCGAAATTCATCAGGCAAAAGGCAACAAAGCGCTGGCCCAACAGGCCCACGAAAAAACAGTGAAACTGAACCAACAATTTAACAAACAGATTTCCCGCGAGCTTCGCCTGGAAATGGCAAAAACTTTTTATCTGAATGGAAACAACGAAACTTGCGATGAAATTCTTAACGATTTGGTTAAAACCAATATTGATGACAAGCTTTTTATCAAAGACATTGTAACCCTATGCGACGCCATTATCGGCGAAAACTACGCAGAAACACTGATTCGGCAGATAAAGAAAGAATTGGTCGACATCAACAATAGAGGCGTCAGCTTGTTCCAGGAAGGTAACGTTAAGGGCGCCCTAGAGGTTTTTAAACAAGCGATTGCCAAAATGCCTAGCAACCAGACGGTCCTGTTAAACCTGATAAAAATCATTATTCACGATCTTAAAACATCTAAGCCCGACCCGGAAAAAATCATCAGCGCTCAAACCTATATCAATAAAGGCGTTCAGATAGGCATACCTCACAATCAAATCGGTGGCCTTCAAGTAGAACTGGACACTATTCAAAATAAATCTAACCAATAAGCCGCCAAAATGTCTAATACCCATATGCTTTCAATCGGTTTTCCCGCCATTCTGGCCTCTTCAGTGCATGACATAAAGAATTCATTGACAGCTCTTCGAGCTCTGGTCGGTCAGCTTGAAAACATCTATCAGGACCCAAAACCCACGGAATTCAGACAACTGGAATTTGAAACCAACCGCATGAACAATAGCCTCATGCAGTTACTGACACTTTATAAAATTGATTTATCCCAATTCAGCCTAAGTGTAGACGAGCATAGCGCCGCCGATATATTGGAGGACATTGTCGCCCAGCAATCCACCTTATTATCTTTGGGCAATGTTCAACTCATTACCGAATGCCACGGCGACCTGTTTTGTTATTGCGACAGCGCGATGATCAGCAACGCCCTCTGCACGCTGGTCAATAACGCACAGCGCTATTGCAAAAGCAAGGTTCTGATTTCCGCCTCAGAAGAAGATGATTATATTGTTTTTTGTATTGAAGACGACGGCAAAGGCTATCCGGAAAACCTGATGTCGCCCGACTATAAACAACTCCACCAAGTTGATCTGGCTACCGGCAATACCGGACTGGGCTTGTTTTTTACCGAGACCATTGCACAATTACATGTCAAAGACGATAAGCACGGATTTATTGTAACCGACAATAATAGTCAGTTCGGCGGAGCCAGGTTTAAATTGTATTTGCCATAAGAGAAGAAAAACAAAAGACGAAGGGCGAAGGGCGAAAAAAGCTTGCATTTAATTAAGGCGTATTTCAAATTTTTAGCCTTTAGCCTTTAGCCCAAACATCAAGCAAATATCCAGCAGCGTTTCCCAGGGTTCGCCTTGCTGCCGGCCTTTAATCTGCCGATCAGCTTTTGCACTCAAGACTAAAATACTGTTGAGATCGCCATCCGTCAACCTGCTCAATGCGTCACTAACCAGCTGCTGGCGCTTGTCCCAAATTTGATTGTTTTTAAAAACCAGCGCCCTGTTTTGCCCCTGAGCCAACGCCTGCTTAATCCTGATCAACGCCCTAGCTTCACGCGTCACAGCCCATAACACCACAGGGGCCGCGATGCCTTCCGAACGCAAACCGGACAATATCTTTAAGATTCTGCCTACCCTGGCTGCCAGTACGCCATCCATCAGCTTAAACACGTCAAACCTGGAGCTGTCGGCCACCACATCAAAAATCTGCTGATTGCTTAACTGTCCGGCGCCGTATAATACATAAAGTTTTTCTATTTCCTGGGCGGCGGCCAGCAGATTGCCTTCAATCCTGGAAGCCAATATCTTTATTCCTTCCATTTCCGCCTGTAACCCGCGCCGCTGCATTCTTTGCTGCAACCAGCGGATTAAATCCTGTCCCTCTAACGGCCAGACCTGAATAACGCAGCCAACCTTATCCAAAGCCTGAAACCAGCGCGATTTTAAGGAGGCGCCGGCCAGTTTTGCTGCGGTAATCAGCAGCAGCGTATCTTCCGGCACGCGCTCACAGTAGTCGATCAGAGCTTTCGCACCGTCGGTACCCGGCGTACCGGTGGGCAGCCTTAAATCGATAATCTTTTTATCGGCAAAAATAGATAATGAACCTGCCGACTCCATTAATTCATTCCATGAAAACCCGGCGTCGGCAACCAAAACGTCGCGACTGTCATAACCGGCTTTTCGCGCCGCCGCCCTGATCGCATCCGCCACCTCGCCAAGCTGCAACGATTCATCGCCGCTAATAAAATAAACCGGCGCCAAATCCTTTTGCAACGCCGCAGCCATTTGCTCAGGCTTGAGCCGCATATTATTTCGCGCCTGACTCTAATACCACCCTGGCGCGATTGACGATGGTCTGCACCGCCTGCTGGTACATTTCGTTGCGTATCCCGGTTTCTTCATTATCTTTGGCAATAATATATTGCTGATCGTTGTAATAGTCGCGCTTGATTTCAACCGACTGCCTCTCCATCAACGTGACATCCTTCGCATTGGCGAATTCATAGTCCAGCCGGTAATTGAGTTCAAACTCGTTGGACTTGCCTCTGGAGCTCAGCGACAACACGCGCCGGTTAAAGTCCTCGTTAAATATCTTGATAACAATACCCGCCCCAGTACGGGAATTTGAAAGCTGGGCAGAAGACGCCTTCATAACCTGTTTGAATTGTTCGAGCAGAGCCCCGGACCCGCCCTCGACATAAATACTTTTCATATTTTCAGGCAATTGAATAGCGCCCCGCAAATGATACCCGCAAGCGCTCAATAACAAAGCCATAACAAAGATGGCTGCTTTTTTTGTTAACACAGGCTCCCCTTAAACAACAATATTGACCAATTTTTTCGGCACAATTATCACCTTTTTGATCGGCTGGCCTTCAATAAAGCGCATCACATGTTCGTCACTCAGCGCCATTGCCTCTATTTCGTCTTTAGATGCGTTGATTGATACCGACATCTTACTGCGCAACTTGCCGTTCACCTGTAGCACCAGCTCCAGGGCGTCCTGTTCCAATGCCGTTGCATCGACCTCGGGCCATGACGCGCTGACCACCGCCCGCTGATGGCCCAGATCCAGCCACAGTTGATGGCAGATATGCGGCACTATCGGCGACAACATCAGCACAATGGCTTCCAAAACCTCCTGCCTGATCGCCTTGCCGTTGTCCGAATCATCGACAAACTTTGACAAGGTGTTGATCAGCTCCATGTTTGCGGCAATCACGGTATTAAAGGTATAGCGCCTGCCGAAATCGTCGGTTGCTTTCTGGATAGCCAGATGGAGCTGGCGGCGCACCGCCTGCTGCTCTGCGGTTAACGCCTGCTTATCCAGCGGCGCTTTAGAACCACCGGCATCGCAATGCTGGTAAGCCTGTTTCCAGAGCCGTTTCAGGAAACGGAACGCGCCTTCCACGCCGCTGTCTGACCATTCCAGCGATTGCTCCGGCGGCGCTGCAAACATGATGAATAGGCGCACGGTATCCGCGCCGTATTGATCGATCAGGCCTTGCGGATCAACCGTGTTGCCCTTGGATTTGGACATTTTGCTGCCGTCTTTGAGCACCATGCCTTGGGTCAGCAGCCTTTTAAACGGCTCGTCGCAAACCAGCAAACCTTCATCGCGCATCAGCTTGGTGTAAAACCGCGCATACAGCAAATGCAAAATGGCGTGCTCGATGCCGCCGATATAATGATCGACCGGCAGCCAGTATTTGGCGCTTTGATCGAGCATACTGTCCGGGTTATTACCGGCGAACCGCGCAAAATACCAGGACGACTCCATAAAGGTATCGAAGGTATCGGTTTCCCGGCGCGCCGCCTTGCCGCAAGTCGGACAAGTCGTATGGGAGAAAGTCGGATGAGCGACCAAAGGCGATTGCGAGCCGTCCAGCACGACATCCCTGGGCAGCTCGACCGGCAAATCCTTTTCAGGAACCGGAACCGTGCCGCAGTCGTCGCAATAAATAACCGGGATCGGTGCGCCCCAGTAACGCTGACGGGAAACGCCCCAGTCGCGCAACCTGAAATTGGTTTTGCGCTGGCCTTTTTGGTCTTTTTCCAGCGTTTCGGAAATGGCTGCAAAAGCTTGTTCAGACGTTAACCCGTCAAATGCGCCCGAATTCTTTAACACGCCTTTTACCGTGTAAGCCTGCTCCGAACAATCATCGTCTCCGCCGTCTTTGGCAAAAATCACCTGCTTAATCGCGATGCCGTACTTAAGAGCAAACTCGAAATCGCGTTGATCATGAGCAGGAACGGACATCACCGCGCCGGTGCCGTAACCCATCAGCACGAAATTGGCGATCCACACCGGAACCTGTTCGCCGGTGATCGGATGCAGCGCCTTGATGCCGGAATCGATACCGCGCTTTTCCATGGTTTCCATGGCCGCTTCGGAAGTTTCCATCATCTTGCAGTCATCGATAAATGCGCTGATTTCTGGATTGGTTTCCGCGGCTTTCAACGCCAGCGGATGTTCCGCCGCCACGGCAAGATAGGTCACGCCCATCAAAGTATCGGGACGCGTGGTATAGATGCTCAAAGGTTGATCCGACCCAGGCACAGAGAAATTCATCTCCACGCCTTCGGAACGCCCTATCCAGTTGGCCTGCATGGTTTTGACCTGTTCCGGCCAGCCGTCCAGCGTTTCCAGCGAGGCGAGCAATTCATCCGCGTAGGCGGTGATTTTCAAGAACCATTGGGCGATTTCCTTGCGCTCAACCTGCGTGTCGCAACGCCAGCAGCAACCGTCGATAACCTGCTCGTTAGCCAGAACGGTCATGTCATGCGGACACCAGTTGACCGGCGCGGTTTTTTTGTAAACCAGGCCTTTTTCCAGCAGCTTCAGGAAAAACCATTGCTCCCACTTATAATAATGCGGATTGCAGGTGGCCAGTTCGCGCTTCCAATCATAGCCGAAACCCAGCCGCTTGAGCTGGTCGCGCATATAGTCGATGTTGCTGTAGGTCCAGTCGGCCGGATGTACGCCATGCTGCATCGCGGCATTTTCCGCCGGCAAGCCGAACGCGTCCCAGCCCATAGGCTGCATCACATTCTTGCCCAACATGCGCTGGTAGCGGCTGATCACGTCGCCGATCGTGTAGTTGCGGACATGCCCCATGTGCAGCTTGCCGCTGGGGTAAGGGAACATGGACAAACAATAGTATTTATCTTGTGTTGACGATTCAGACACATTAAACACGCCCGAAGCGTCCCAGGCGGCCTGTACTTCTTGCTCGATTGCCAACGGCTTATAATTTTCTTGCATCCTTCTCGTCTTTTACCAGTCAAAAGCGTTAGAATACCGTACAGTTGCTTAAATCTAAAGCGTCATTTTCAGGAGTTGAACCCTATGAATAAAAACAAACTAGTCACCGCCTATACCGATTTTATGAAGCATCTCCATGAAACCATGGAAGATACGCTGCATTCGTTTGCCGAAGCGCTGGAAATATCAAAAGAAAAAACCAGAAAAGACAGTGATTTGACCAGTGAAGAACTGGACAGGGTTTCAGAGTTTGTTAAACGCGACGTTGAGCATGCGGCGCAGGGTTTGTCGGCTGAGGAAGACAAGGACTCGTTGTCCGAGTGGTTTAAGTTCGATGTTGAGCTGATTGAAAATTTCGCGCTGGATGCCTTTTTAAGCGTTGCCGATAAA
>Ga0265297_10000675_pt1 | contig 95762 bp, 70 predicted proteins | sample Munlanlwell13791_FD_192502 | JGI IMG/M metagenome (GOLD analysis project Ga0265297, IMG submission 192502) | Leachate microbial communities from a municipal landfill in Southern Ontario, Canada - Leachate well 137-91 | ecosystem: Engineered > Solid waste > Landfill > Unclassified | place... | reverse complement strand
TTGAAGTAAACCAGCAGCTCAATAATGGGGTATGGGTGAGCTTAGGTAAACATAGCTTTACGGCTGCAGGAACCGCTCAGGTGAGTTTGAGCGACAATGCCAATGGGTTGGTGATCGCAGACGCGGTGAAGCTGGTGTATATTAATTCACAAACAGATGTAGTGGTAGACAACACGGATAGTAATACGAGCCGAGTCGGCAGTTGGACGGTAAGCACGAATACAGCCGGTTATTATGGAACAAACTATGAGTATCGGACAGCGGGGACAGGCGTGAATAAATTTACCTGGTCGCCAGTGGTCAGCGCGTCGGGGACGTATGAAGTGTTTGCGCGGTGGACAGCGTTCTCGAACAGGGCAACGAACGCTAAATATACGGTTACAAATAACAGCGGTAGTTCAACCGTTGAAGTAAACCAGCAGCTCAATAATGGGGTATGGGTGAGCTTAGGTAAACATAGCTTTACGGCTGCAGGAACCGCTCAGGTGAGTTTGAGCGACAATGCCAATGGGTTGGTGATCGCAGACGCGGTAAGAGTTGTATTACAAGATTAAGCCTGCTTTTGTCATTCCCGCACGTTTTTAAGCGGGAATCCGCCGCAGAAAGCGGCGCACCCCGCGCAACTTCCTATTAGCGCGGGGTGTAAACAAGCGTGTCATTGCGAAGACTTGCGAAGCAGGGCTGAAGCAATCTTTAAAAGGCCAGTTTTTTGCCCAATTTTATGGCATTAGACTGGCTTTTTATGTTATACTTAATATTCATATAACTAATTCTTAACACATAGTTTAGTTTAATTTGCTGTTCCAAAACGTTGTCAATTACTAGGGTATGAATTTGAAACTAATTACACAATTATTTTATAGATTAACTGTAACACGAGAGAAAAGGGTGCTGCTTGAGAATTTCTTTTCTTTATCATTTCTACAGATTGCTAACTATTTATTTCCGCTGTTTAGTTTTCCGTATTTAGTAAGGGTCCTTGGCCCGGAAAAGTTTGGTCTTATAGCTTTTGCTACGGCATTAATGGGGTATTTTAATATTCTTGTGGACTACGGTTTTAATCTATCTGCTACAAAAGATATAGCAATTAATAAGGCCGATAAAAGGAAGATTTCTATTATTTTTAATTCTGTAATGATTATTAAGTTGTCCCTTGTTGTTTTGAGCTTTATAATTCTTTCAGGATTAGTGATCTTTGTGCAAATATTTAGAAGTGAAAGGTTATTATATATATATTCTTTTGTTTGTGTAATAGGAACGGCTTTGTTTCCAACTTGGTTTTTTCAAGGGATTGAGAAAATGAAATATATCACTGTTTTAAGTTTACTATCTAAAATGATCTTTACTGTTTTAATTTTTGGCTTTGTAAAAAAGCCCGATGATTACCTCTTTGTGCCATTAATCAATTCAATTGGTTTGTTGATTACAGGTATATGGTCAATATATATCGTTAATTCCTCGTTTAATATTAAATTTCTTTTGCCTCGTTATAATGATTTATTTGATCAAGTAAAGGAAGGTTTTTATGTTTTTGTTTCTACAATGTCCATAAGTTTTTATACCACGAGTAATGTATTTTTGCTGGGCTTATTCACTAATAATGTAATAACTGGTTATTATGCTGCGGCGGAAAGGATTATTAGAATTTTACAACAAATGATAGTCCCGGTTACCCAGTCAGTTTATCCGCATATTAACACCTTGTTTCTTGCCTCAAAACAGAGTGGACTACGATTTCTCAAGAAGTTGGTCTTGTTAATAGGCCTTCCTCTTATAATTATATGTAGTATAGTTTTTTGTCTGTCGCCTTTTCTTGTTCACCTTATCTTAGGGGTAAAATATCAAGCAAGTATAGGTGTCCTTCGGATATTAAGTTTTATTCCTTTTGTTGTTTTTATATCCCAAGCTTTTGGTTCTCAGCTATTAATACCGTTGGGTTTTAAGAAAATATTTAGTTACAGTATTGTTTTTCCGGCTATTTTTCATATGTCAGCGTTAATTATATATGTCCCTAAATTTGGGGCGGTAGGGGCAGCAATAATCGTTCTTATTACTGAGATTGTAATTGCCACTTCTAGAATGTTGAGTATAAGGATTTTTCATAAAGAAGTCTGGAAGGGGCTTTTGTATGCGGCTGAATAAATTTCAAATATCGTTACGAGGTTTTTATGGGGTTTATAATTTCGGTGACGATCTTATTGTATACTCGGTACTTAAGTTTTATGAAAGCCGGCTTAATTTTAACGCTCAAAAAGTCGATTTCTATTTAAGTTCTAAAAGGGATTCATTAAATAAGCTTAAGTTTGACACTCGGTTTGAATTTAAAAGTGATATGGGAATTAGTGATGTATATTTGCCGGTTACGTCCAAGTTGAAATCGTGGGGAGTCCCTAAATTTATGCGTATTATTGCTGGGGCGTTCGCCTTGCTTTTGTTTGTTGTTTCAATATTAATTTATAAGTTAACCAAAGCAAGAATATTCTTTCCGTCTTATATTGATCATTATAGGAAGTTAGATTTAATTCATTTTATAGGGGGCGGGTACTTCATGGATCGTTGGTCTAATTGGTTGTATGAGCAGTATTTAACTGTGTGTTGTGCGAAGCTCATTAATCCTCAGATAAGAATAATCGGCACTGGAATAGGCGTTGGCCCTATTAAAAAAGCTTTGAATAGGCGTGTTTTAAAGAAATTATTAGCTAAATTTTCCTTTGTCGCGGTTCGAGAAGAGGAGACAAAGAAAAACCTGGATATTCTCGGTATAAATTGCCTATGTTTAGGAGATGATGTTTTGCTTCTTTATAATTTGTTAATTGATTTGAGAATGAAATCAAAAAAAGAAGGCAAACAACTATTTGCTGTTGCAATTAATATTAAAGATTATCCTGATTTTAATTATGATAAATATGGGATTGAAATTTTAACTTTTCTTGCCAGAATTAGATCGAAACTTCCTGTAAATGTTGAGTTCTATTGCTTTGGTATTAGTCCGGGGCCTGACGATTTAACACTGATTAGTGATTTAGTCAAAAAGTATAGAATTAGTGATTGTGAGATTTTGGTTCCATATGAAATCGGGATTGACTGCTTTTTATCACATATTTCCAGGTGTGATTTTGGTGTTGGGAGTGCTTATCACTTTACTACCCTTATGTTATTATGCTCTATACCGGTCGTTTCAGTGGTTTCGGGTGAATATTATTGTCAGAAGGTTAAAGGTATTTCAGATCTTTTTAGCGCGAAGTCGGTTTATGAGATTGGACAAGTAAAAAGTGATTTATTGGTCTCAGAATTTGAACGTTCAAGGTTGCCCCGCGATCTTGGAAATTCTAATAAAATTATGAGTTTATATGAACAAATGAATGATCGTTATTATGAAGAAATAAGTAAGGTTTTGATTGGGAGAAATTAACGATGCGATTTAACTATATTATTGTCGGGAGCGGGATATATGGTTCTGTTCTTGCTGAAAGGCTTTATGATTCAGGAAAGTCGGTGCTTGTTATCGATAAACGCGACCATATAGGTGGAAATTGCTATTCATATGAATATAAAGATACAAATATTACTGTCCATAAATATGGAACACACATCTTTCATACAAATGACAAAAGAACATGGGAGTATATTAATAGATTTACTGAATTTAACCGTTACCAGCATAGAGTTCTTACAACGCACAATAGTCAGGTTTACTCTATGCCGATCAACCTGGCAACTATTAATGCTTTTTACGGTGTTAATCTTAAACCTAAAGACGTTATGAGTTTTCTTGCTAAAAAGAAGAAAAATTTCAAAAATCCCAGTAATCTTGAAAAAAAGGCTGTTAGCCTTATTGGTGAAGATCTCTATTGTGCATTTATTAAGAATTACTCTATAAAGCAGTGGGGGCATGATCCTCGAGAGCTCCCGCCTGAAACCATTGCGAGGCTGCCTGTTAGAACTAGTTTTCATGACTCGTATTTTGATGATTATTATCAAGGGCTCCCGCTTTTTGGATACACTGCGATTTTCAAAAATATGCTTAAAAAAATACCGATTGAACTTAATACTGATTTTTTCGCCCGTAAGGATTACTGGCTTTCTAAATGCGAACGGCTTATTTACACAGGCCCTCTTGACCGTTATTTTGACTATAAATTTGGAAAGTTACGCTGGAGATCGGTCAGGTTTGAGCTTGAAGAATTAAATTATAATGATTATCAAGGAACAAGTGTGATGAACTTCGCTGACCTTGAAGTTCCCTTTACCAGGATACATGAGCCAAAACATTTGCATAGAGAGAGAAAGTTTAAACCAAATGTAACAGTCATCATACGGGAATATCCTTCTAAAAATGACCAAGAGCCTTACTATCCAGTTAACTCAAAGGAAGATATAATACTTTTTAAAAAATACAACAGAGCAGCTTTAAGAGAGAAAGATGTTATATTTGGCGGCCGGCTTGCGGAATATAAATATTATGATATGCATCATGCGATTGAAGCCGCTCTAAAAAGGTTTGATCAAATAAAGAAAAAATGAGCTCAGAGTCCGGGAAAAAAGAATCAATTTGCGCGGTAGTGGTTACTTACAATAGAAAGCACCTTTTGCTTGAATGTTTGAACGCTTTGCTCAAACAAACCTATCCATTAGATGCAGTCTATCTAATTGATAACGCTTCAACAGATGGTACTCCTGAATTGCTTCAGGAGAAGGGATTTATTTCTGAAATTTTAAATACTGAAAATGGAGCATTAGAGAGCCAAAAAACTATTTCTGCTCTATCAGAAAATACTATTAATAAGAAACTTATAATTCATTATGTTCGAATGCATGAGAATACTGGTGGTGCGGGTGGATTTTATGAGGGGGTTAAGCGGGGTTATGAACGTGGTTATGATTGGCTTTGGTTAATGGATGATGATGCTATAGCTGATTATGATTCTCTAAGTGAAATAATTAAGGTAGGGGTGAATAACAATTATTATTGTTATTTTTCTAACTGTAATAATGATTCGGAATTTACAGGTCAGACAAAAGAAGTAAGTAATTGGTTGTTTGTTGGGGCATTTATTTCCTCTAATGCAATAAAAACGGTAGGATTCCCTCGTGGTGATTTCTTTATCTATCATGATGATGGAGAATACGCAACAAGAATTATTCAAAATGCATTTAAGATTCTAAAAGTTAGAGATTCAAGAATTAATCATAAAGATAGCCCTAACAATAAATTCATGAATAAGCAGATATTATGGAAAAAGTTGAGATATCCTTTGCTGCAGGACTGGAAGTTATATTATTTTATTAGAAATGACTTATTAAAGGAAACAGGTATTAGGAGATTCTCGAAAGTTTATAAAAATATTAAAGAAGGATTTATGTTGCTTGTGCTCAACCCTCGCCAATTACCTGTTTTTATAATTGCTTTTTTTCATGGAGTATTTGGGAAATCAGGTAAATTCCCCATTTCATGAAAAATGTTTTGTTGTTATAGGGAAAGAATGTTCAGTTTGTGTCCAGTAAGTTATAAGAAATATTAGTCATCTTATCTACTATGAAAACTAAAAACAATCCTTTTGTTTATTTATTTATTGTTTTGTTTAGTCTTTCGATTGGTTTGTTATTTAATTTAAGCATTAAGATTGGCATTCTAATCTCGATTTTTATAACTTTATTATTGTTGGTGTTTTTATTAACTAAAATTTTTAAAAAGTTTGATCCTTTTCTGATGTTGGTTTTTCTTTATCCACTTTTGCCTTTTCATATGGGATATGATGTGTTAAGTGGACTTGTGCCTGTTTTTCGAGTGCACAGGATTTTAACTGTTTTGTTACTTTTGTTTTGGTTGTTTAAAAGCAAAAGTATAAAAGAGAGCATTATTGCGTTTCCTTTAAATAAGATCTTTTTATTAATGTTTGTCCCAATTAGTTTTGCATCTTTCTTTTCATTTTCGCCAATTGCAAGTTTCTTTTATTTAGGTTCATTTACTATTGAATATTTCTTTTTTGCGGTTATGATTTTTGATTTAACTAAAGAAGAAGGAGTAGCTAATAAACTCATGATAATAATTGCTATATCTTCGATTATAGCAGCTATTATCGGAGTATTAGAATATTATAGCGGTATCAATGTTTACTCTTATATTAAACCGTTCAGTTTAGGTATGAAATATGCCGTAACTCAACAAATTAGGGAAGGCAGCCTAAGGATAAGAGGTGCTTTTGATCATTCAATTTCTTTTGGTGTATACCTTTCGTTAAGTCTTGCTGCTGTTGTTTATCTTTTTTTAATGAGCAAGAAAATCTACCAAAAGGCATTTTATTCCATGGCTGGTGTTTTTATTAGTTTTGCTGTCTTTTTGACTCGTTCAAGAATTTCGATACTACTAATGTTTGTTTTAATAATTTCTGTTCTTTTGCTGAAGAAAAGAAAAGTTTTGTTTCTCGCCAGTTTTGTTTTTATGTTTTTTTTAGTTCAACCCTTTTTCTTTCAGGCTCAAAGAAATGAAATTTTAGTTTTGATTCATAGTGCTTTTATGCCGCTGACTGCAGGTTCTAAAGAGATGATAGGCTCGGCTATGATGAGAATAAATCAATTTAATGAAATATCAAGCTTAATAATTAAGAAGCCAATTGTTGGATATGGGAGAATCGATTTAAATACCGGAAGTGTTGATAGTCTTTATCTTTTAATGGCTTTACGTTTTGGGGTTTTAGCATGTGTTGGGTTTTTGCTAGTTAACATGTTTATTTTTAGACAGGCTCTTTCGCTCTATATTAAAAGTAGGGATGAAAAATTTAAAGTTTTTGGTTTAATTATTTGTTCAGCTTTGTTAGGTTTATTTTTTGTTTGGGCTGCGGTTTCTCTTGAGAGTTATTTTTACCTGCTGTGGATTTATATTGGTATTTTATCAAGATTTTATCTAGCTTTAAATAAAAATATTAAGTCGAAAAAAAATGATATATAAAATAATCGTTATAATAGTGAACTATAACAAAAATCGTGACACTTTGGAATGTTTGAATTCTCTAAAAAAGGTAACTTATCCAATTTATGGAGTTATTATAATTGATAATTCAACTAATGAAGATAGCTGCCTATATGATTATTCTGTAAATGATGGTTTAATTAAATACATTAAAATTGGTGAAAATATTGGTTTTGCTGAAGGTAATAATGTTGGAATAAAAGAAGCCTTAACGGTTGATCCTGATTATATCCTTTTGCTAAATAACGATACTGTAGTTAAGGAGGACTTCTTGGATAAATTGATTGAGCCTGTAGTTAAACACAAGGTTGATTTAGCAACTGGCAAGATTTATTATTATGATAAGCCGGATACAATTTGGGGGGCGGGAGGGAAGATTGATTGGAAACGAGGGATGGGGGTGTTATATGGAATTAATAAAAAAGATAAGAAGATATTTAATGTTGTGAGAGATGTTTCATTTATTTCTGGATGCATGATGTTTATAAAGAAGGATGTATTTATGAGAATAGGTTGTTTATCGGATGATTTTTTTATGTATTGTGAAGATGTTGATTTCTGTTTAAGAGCTTTAAAAGCCGATCTTAAAATGATCTATGTTCCTGAATCTGTGATTTGGCATAGGGTTGGTGCGAAGGAAATGAATGGTTCGGCTTTTCACTTTTATTATTTTATTAGAAATAGTTTGATTATAGTTTTAACTTACGGAAGATTCTTTCAAAAATCTCTTTTTTTTCTTTTCATTTTTCCGTACTCTTTTTATAAAATTGTTCTCTCCAAAGTAGCCGATAAAACTTTGTTATTTAAAATTTTTATTATGGCTTTCAGAGATAAAATAAATAATAAGTTAGGTTATTCAAAACAATTGGAAGCTTTACTTAAAAGATAAGATGGATATAGCTATTATTAGCCCTTTAGATTACACGGGAATCAGTTATTATACTCATAGTCTTTGTCAGAGTCTCTCTGAGGCAGGAGTTAATGTAACTTTATTTACTGTTGATAAAAGAATAATTAGTCCTGAAAAGGTTTTGTATGTGAGTTTCTCAACTTTTAAAAATACTTATGGTAATATTCAACAGTTCAAGAAAGGAATTTTTTATTTAGCGGCTATTGTGAAAACTTATTTTCTATTGTTGAAAAATAATATCAGAATAGTTCATTGCCAAATTTTAGACTTTCCTGAAGTTGATGTAGTTTTCTTTTTAATTTTAAGGCTTTCTAGAATATCCGTTATTTTTACTCCGCACGATATTTATTCTTTAAAAAATAAGAAGAACAACCTTTATTTGTATATATTATACAGGTTTAGCAATTGTATCATTGTTCATAATAAGTCAAATAAAGATATATTAACTAAGAGTCTAGGAATTGTTGAGACTAAAATTAGAATTATTGCTCATGGTAACTATAACTATTTCCTTAAAAACATAAATAAACTTGAGGCGAGAGCCAAGGTGGGACTGTCGTTAAACAAAAAGATATTATTATTAATAGGGAATATTAGAAAGGGGAAGGGCGTTGAAACTTCTGTCTCTTCTTTAAAGTTTTTACGTCCTAATGACAATGTCATTCTTTTAATCGCGGGAAAGCTAAGTAAAGGGTTTGATATTAATAAGTTGAACGAGGTGATATTAAAAAATAATTTGCAGAAGTCTGTGCTATTAAAAACCGGATTTATTGAAGATAGTATGTTGGAATATTTTTATAGATGTGCTGACATTGTTTTGGTCCCTTATGAGGAAGCATATGAAAGCGGGGTTTTAAAATACGCTTTTTCTTGCGAGTTGCCTGTTATTGTAAGTAATTTAAAGGAATTTTCTGATTTTGCAAAAGATGGCGATAATTGTCTGATTTTTGATTCTGGAAATGCCGAAGATTTAAGTAGTAAAATTGAAATATTACTAAAAGATGGAAATTTCGCTAAGTCTCTTGCTTCTAATGCCAAACAATATTCTGATAAAGAGTGGGGATGGAACGATGTTGCTAAAAAAACAGTTAAAATATATAAAAGTTTTGCTCGCTAATTTCCTAATTGTGGTTAGTTTAGCTATCCCTGATACCTTTGGATATCGTTGTTTCGCTTCACAAATAGTTATTAAAGTTAATAGTAGTACTGACCAAGTTGCGATTAATAAGCTTATTTTTGGTAGTAATATTATTGCTTATGATCCGAAAACATATGAAACTTGGCACGACTGGAAAGATAGAGAATATTGTGGATATTCCAATTTTGGTGCGGGGATTTGGGACGCTGAATTAAAGCTCACAGTAGATGCAGTAATTAAGTATGCACAAGAGTCGGGAATTACGAATTTGAGATTTCCGGGAGGATGTGGAGCACATCATTATGTCTGGAAGAATTCAATTGGAAAAGATCGAAAGAATTTTTTATTTGGAATGGATGAATTTTTAAGTATTTGCGAAAAGATTGGTGTTGAGCCGATTATTACTCTTAGTTTTTTTAAAGGTGACGAAACTGATAAGGCGGCTCTAGTTGAATATTTGAATTTGCCGGATGATGGTAGTCACAAATGGGCCAGAGAAAGAACTAAAAATGGTCATTCAAGGCCTTATGGTGTGAAGTATTTTGAAATTGGGAATGAAGATTGGCATGGTGATCATCAAAATGTTAAGAATGTTTCTCCAGCTGATTATGCTAAACGGTATTTAAAATATTATCAAGCGATAAAGGCAGTCGACTCGAAAGCTCAGGTCGGTGTTGTTCTTTGGAAAAAAGAGTGGGATAAAGAAGTTATCAATATAGTCGGAGATAAAGTAGATTTTGGTATAATCCATACATATCCCTCTCCTGAAGTAACTAAAGAGAAGCTTGCGGATTTAAAATCTTCAAATATCTTTGCAATTACATTGGCTGTTCCGGTTATAAAAGATGATTATTTACTAAATGAAACGGGAGTTCTATTGAAGGAAAGATCTGGTAAAGATGTGCCATTAGCAATTACTGAGTATAACGGAGGTTTTGTTCAAGAAGAACCAGTCCCTTATCGTCATTGTCTTGGTACGGCTTTAGTAAATGCGGAACTGTTAAGAGTTTTTATGAAGCCGGAAAATAATGTCCTTATGGCGAATTATTGGCAGTTTTGTAATAGCTATTGGGGCATGATTGCCAATGGTTTTGATGGAACGTATAAAACTTTGTACAATTCGTACTACAAACGTCCAAATTATTATGTTTTTGAGATGTACTATAAGCATTTCGGAGACATTTTACTTAATGCTGATGTTAATTGCGATACTTATGATGCAAGTCTGTATCAGCCTATTAAGTCATTAGTAAAAAGAATTAAAACTGGCACAATAATTCAAAATAACCTTGCTTCTGGAAAATGGCAGATTACTGCGTTTGACGGGGTTACGGCTATAGTGAAAAATAATATTCTTGAAATTAATTCCTTCGAACCGAAAGAATTTAATTATTATCATTCTCGTATTCAGGCAAATATTGAGTCAAGCATGTACTATAAATTGTCCGGGTATATAAAGACTGAAGCTTGGGAAGATGAGGTCGGGGTGAGTCTGGAAGTCCAGGATGTTCGAGGCTGGGATCAGACAAAATCCGCTGTTTCTACTGAGAAAATCAAGGGTACGGTTGATTGGCAGTATGTGGAAGCGGTTTATGAGACTTTACCTGATGCTAAGGGCGTTAATGTCATTGCCAGGAGAGTAGGTGATAAGGGGCCGCTTAAGGGGAAAGCTTACTTTAAGGATATTCGTTTGGAGAAGTTTGTGCCTACATTGGATACCAAAATTCCGTATTTGTCTGTCAATGTGAGTAAGAGTAAAGATGGCAATAAGGTTTACTTGATGGTAATAAACAAAAATATGGATAATTCTATAACTTCAACTATAAGTCTGCAAGATTTTGTGTCTAATGATAAAGGTAACGCGTGGGTGCTTAATGGCCCGAGTGTTGACGCGACGAATGAAAAAGATCATGATAATGTAAAGATCAATCATAGGACGTTTGAGATTGTTTCGGCCACTACGCTGCCTCGCAATGACACTGAGTTTGAATTTACCTTTGAGCCTCATTCTCTTACTGCGCTTGAGATTAAAAGAAAGAATTAAATGTATAGTTTAGTTAAAAAGTTTAGCGATAAAAATCGACAAAAGAAACTTGATTATTTTTTAAGTTATTTTAAACCTACTTCTGGAGATTCTGTCCTTGATATAGGAGCCTCTGAAAACGAGTATCAAGAAAATGGCAATATCCTTGAAAAGAGGTATCCTTACCCCGAGCAAATAACTGTCTTAGGGGTGGAAGAATATGTAAGATTTCTCGAAAGATACCCAGCAGTGAAAGTTATAAAATATGATGGTCAAGGGGAATTTCCCTTTCGAGATAAAGCCTTTGATTTTTGTTGGAGTAATGCGGTTCTTGAACACGTCGGAGATAAGGCTGCTCAAGTTTTTTTCTTAAATGAAATAAAAAGAGTTTCTCGTTGTGCATTTATTACTACACCTAATAAATTTTTCCCTTTTGAGCTTCATACAAAAATTTTTTTGCTACATTATCTTCCTAAAAAGTATTTTGACAAGATTTTACTTTTATTTAAAATGGAGTGGGCTGCAGGGGCGTATATGCATCTTTTGAGTTTATACCAATTGAAAGTTATTCTTAAGAAGGCTGGAATTCATAAGTATAAGATAAGAAAAAATCGATTTATGGGGTTTGTTGTTGATTTTGTCATTATTTTCTAGCATAAACTATGAAATCTAAGCTCCATGGTTCTATTATATTCACCTACCGTTGTAACGCGCGGTGTAATATGTGCGATGTCTGGAAATCGCCTTCGAAGCCTACCGAGGAAATCGGGCTCGAGGAGATTCGTAAATTACCTGAAATGTACTTTACTAATGTAACTGGGGGAGAACCGTTTGTTCGTCAGGATTTACCGGAGCTTATCACAGAACTGCGTAAGAAAACTAAGCGTATTGTTATTAGTACTAATGGGTTCTTTACGGAGAGGATCATTCAGTTGTGCAAACAATATCCTGAGTTGGGTATTCGTATCAGCATAGAAGGAACAGAAGCGGCTAATGATAAGATACGAGGGATTCCTGAAGGATACAAGCGAACCCAGGAGACTTTAAAAAAGCTTCAGGAGTTGGGTATGAAAGATATCGGGTTTGCTATGACTGTTCAGGATGAGAATTACAAAGATTTAGTTGCTTTGTATAAAATGGCTTATAACTTGGGCTATGAATTTGCCACAGCAACGGTGCATAATTCTCATTATTTCCATAAATGGGATAATAAGATCGAGAAGAAGGAAGATGTGGCCTCGGCCTTTGAAGCGTTGATCAGTGAGCTCTTAAAGTCAAAAAAGCCAAAAGAGTGGATGCGGGCATATTTTAATTATGGACTCATTAATTATATTAAGGGTAATAAACGGTTTCTGCCTTGTGAAATGGGAAGTAATGGGTTTTTTCTTGATCCTTTTGGCGATGTTCTGGTGTGTAACGGAATGAATGAGAAACAATCTTTAGGTAACCTTAAGACTCAATCCTGGGATGAAATCTGGAAGAGCAGGCGAGCTCAGGAAGTTAGAAATATGGTAAAAACCTGCCAGAATAACTGCTGGATGATCGGGAGTGCTGCTCCTGCGATATTACATCATCCCTTAAAGCCAATTTTGTGGGTTTTGAAGAATAAATTATTTCATAAGAAATGAAAATAGCCGTTTTGGGAACTAGGGGTTTTCCGGGAGTCCAAGGAGGAGTAGAGGTTCACTGTGAAAATCTATATCCTCGATTGGTTAAAATCGGGTGCGAGGTTACTGTTTTTGGTCGATCGCCATATTTGGAGCAATGTAAAAAAGGGGGCAGCCCCCAAAGTACGGGGACAGTCCCCTTTTTTTATCACGGAGTTAAAATCTTTTCTTTGAGTTGTCCAAAGAATAAATTCTTAGAAGCTTTTGTTCATACTTTTAAGGGTATTTTCGCGGCAAAAAAGCTTAATCCTGATATTTTACATATTCACGCGATAGGCCCTTCTTTATGTGTCCCGTTAGCTCGAATGTTTGGGATAAAAGTAGTAATGACTCACCATGGGCCGGATTACGAGAGAAAGAAATGGAATATGTTTGCAAAGTCTATTCTCAAAACAGGCGAGAGATGGGGAGTTAAGTGTGCTAATCAGGTAATTGCAATTTCCAATACAATTTCAGATAAAATAACTGCTCAATATGGAAGAAAAGTGGAAATAATTCCTAATGGCGTAACAATTCCGCAAAATTCAGAAAGCGAAGAAGCCTTAAAGAAATTTGGATTAGAGAAGGGGAAATATATCTTGGCGGTGGGGCGGTTTGTACCGGAGAAAGGGTTTGAGTCACTTGTTGAGGCATTCGAAGAAACACAAGACACAAGGCACATGACACAAGTGAGAAAATGGAAGCTGGTAATTGTCGGGGATGCGGATCATGAAGATGAGTATAGCCGGAAGTTGAAAAAGAAAGCAAAGGGTGTAAATAATGTTGTGATGACTGGTTTCTTAAGCGGTCAGCCGCTTGCAGAGCTTTACAGTCACGCGGGGATGTTTGTGTTGTCGTCATATTATGAGGGATTGCCAATTGTTTTACTTGAGGCGATGAGTTATGGGCTGTCGTGTATAGTCTCAGATATTCCTGCAAATAGAGAAGTAGAATTAGCGAATGACAGGTATTTTGAGCCTGGAAATATAGAAGAGCTTGCTAAGAAAATCATCGAATTTGTCAATAAACCTCTCACTAAAGCAGAAAAAGATGCTCAGCGTGAATTAATCGCCAAGAATTATAATTGGGACAGGGTCGCTGAGCAGACACTTTCCGTTTACAAGTCTGTAGTAAATAAAAAGAAATAGTTGTGGTGAGAAATACAATATTAAAAGATTGCTTCAGCCCGCCACAAAAGTGTTGGCGGGCTTCGCAATGACACGGGTGGGGGGGCAGTATTAAGTTGGGGTGCTGCCGTAGATGCCCGATTAAAGCATTCGGGCATGACAAGTTGGGGGCTCGGGAATGACGAAGAAAAAACGGTGACAGTCACAAAGAACGTGACAGTCACCGTTTTCCGATTGTCATGCTCGATTATTAGTTAGTTATAAGCGGGCATTTGAAAAGAAAAAGGGTGACAGTCACAAAAAACGTGACAGTCACCCTTTTTTACTTGAACTATGAGTTACGGGCCTACTTGTACAAAACTAACCGCATCAGCGGCTACGAATCCATCCGTAGTCCCTGTCGTGAGAATTTGTACCGAGCCGCCGGTTCCCGCGTTAAAGGTGTATGTTCCCAGGGAAACCCAAAGGTTATTATTTATACGCTGGTTTATGTTTATCGTGCTGGTTCCTACGGTTGATGTAATGTCTACCGGCACGGCTGTCGCACGGTTCGGGTCTGCTGTGTAGCGGATCGCAACCTGATATTGTCCGCTTACAGGTAAATTAGGCGCAAAGGTTACCGATTTTGACCCTTTGCCGATATTATTATCATGCAGGTAATTGATTCCCAAGTATCCAGGAACATTTGTTGATGTTATCCAGTCGCCTATGATCGCAACCGAAGCAGGCCCATCTGTGTTGTCAACGATAACAGGGGCAATTGTTGATACTTGGATAAATTGTACTGCATCCGCGATCACGAATCCATCCGTAGTCCCGGTCGTGTTTATACGCACTGAACCGCTGGTTCCTGTTGCAAACGTATACGTTCCTAACACAAACCAAGTGCTGCCGTTAGTGCGTTGATTTACGTTCACTGTGGTTGTTCCGGTAACAGACATGATATCTACCGGCACTGCAGTGGCACGGTTTGTTTCCGAAGTATAGCGGATCGCGACTTGATACTGACCGGCTGATAATATATTTGGCGTAAAGGTTACTGATTTTGTTCCTTTTCCTGTGTTGTTGTCATGCAGATAATTAGTGCCTTGGAATCCTGGCGTTATTGTTGATGTGCTCCAAGTTCCAATGATTTTTACTGAAGCCGCACCGTCAGTGTTGTCAACAATAATAGGTATTGTAGGAACTACACTCTCAGATGGCGCAGAAGAAGGGCCGGTTCCGATCGCGTTAGTTGCTGTTACCGTAAAGGTGTAGGCAATGCCGTTAGATAATCCTGTTACGATGATCGGGTTTGAATTAGTGCCGGTTGCTGTTATACCTGCCGGGCTTGAAGTTACCGTGTAGGAAGTGATCACGCTGCCTCCATCTGAGGCGGGCGCGTTAAAGTTTACTGTTACTTGTGAATCACCCGCTGCCACGCTGCCAATTGTCGGGGCGTCGGGAACTGTTGTTGCCGCGGGCGCGAAAAGAGTAGTTACTTGAAGATCGTTTAAGCCGCCGACGGAAGAGAGAATATTGACTTTGGAAGGAGTCGCCGCCAAAGGTGAAACAATTATCTGTCCGTTCACCAGGTCGCCAAATCCAAGCAAAGAAAGAGTTGGAGGAGTGATCTCATCGCTCGATTGCGCTCTTACCGAAAGGCTCCCGTTGTTAGCGGGATCAAATACGGCTTCGGTGATGTTGATCGCGTCGGTTAAGCTCACCGCGAAGAAGACAGGTACTATTTGGCCGCTCGCGTCGCGCGCGTTTTCATGTTTAACGGTTATCCCTAACGGGAGTATACCCGGCTGGCTCTGGCCCCAGAAGGATGTTCCCTGGTTTGCCATTGGAATAGCGCTTTGGCCGGCGGGAGCAAGAAGAGCTCCGGTTGTCTGGTCAACATCAGGCGGCGCGTTATAAAACGAAAGTATCGGCATTTCCGCGGCAGGTAACGGATCACCCGGAAGGCGTCCCAGGGTGGTCGGAAAGCCGGTCGCGTAAACGTCGGTTTTCAATCCGGTTACGTTATGAGTATAATTGGCGCGATCAATAGTAACTTTTCCCGGAATAGCGCCTGTGAAAAGGCGTCCTGCTAAGGCGAAGTCCGTGGTTTCTATGACAAACCCATTAGGGCCTTCAACGCGGAAAATGTTATGGTCGCGAGTTACGCTATCGACCGCGGAGACAAATGGCGCAAGCGGGCTTCCGGTAACCGGGCCGATCCGCGCGGGGTCGGCAATATAGAGTTTGCCTTGTACCGGCCCTGCTATCGCGGGAAGTTCCGCGCCGCCAGGAGTGTTTGCCGGCAGTAAAAAAGGGCCGATATGAGATAAGACAGCGCCATCAAATGTGCCGGGCGCCGATGCTAATCCGATATCTTCCGTAACGAATAATCTGTCTCCGGCTAATTGATCGGGAAAATTCCATTCGCCATAAGGAGTGTAAATAGTGTAGGTGCCGCTAAAGGGGAGGTCTTTGATATCCACGCGGACACGGCCAAAGACAACCTGGTCTCCTGCTGTGACAGGCCCGGTCCCAAAGGCGCCTTCCAGGCCGAGAACGAGGCGCGCTCTGCTTGTGTCTCCGTTAGGAAGATTGAAATCTATGTTCGCGTCCGCCGCCCAATAAAAGTGTTCTTCCGCGAAATTAGTGGGAAATGTTTCCGGAGCTGTTCCTGAGGGCACATCCGCGGGCAATATTAAACACCAGCCGCCGTCAAGTTCTGCCTGGTTCAATGGAGTTCCGAATTCGAAGGCGATACCGGTTTTATCCTGGTACCACTCGGGGTAACCGTTTACCTGTGAAGTCGCGCTCACTCGCTCAAGCTCAGCGTAGGAAGGCGCTGCGGCAAGCGTCGCCCAGGATATTCCAAAAATAACTGCGTACTTAAATATTTTATTTCTCATCTGTGCCCCTTTCTGTTGTGAATAGGTTGATTAAAATATGGCTCTTGAAACGTTTTTGTCTCACATTCCGCATTCGTCATTGAATGCTATTAGTTATATTTATTTGATGCGATACTATACTGAATTAATAGAATCATTATAAAACTTTGGCAGAAGAAGGCAATTGCTTAAAATCGCTTTTTATTGACTTTCGGTATCCTTTTATAAATTGTTTGCTAAGGGGTGGGTATTTAAAAGATTGCTTCAGCCCGCCACAAAAGTGTTGGCGGGCTTCGCAATGACTCGATTGTTTACACCCCGCGCTAATAGGAAGTTGCGCGGGGTGCGCCGCTTTCCGCGGCGGATTCCCGCTTATAGCTATGTAAGAGACCGGGAATGACATGTTTGGGAGGGGCATACGGGAATGACATGTTGGGAACATGCAGGGATGACATGTTTTCGGATTACGGTTATCGGTGACTAAAAAGATTGCTTCTTGCCTGCCTGCAAGGAAGGTGTCTTGTGTCATGAGCCTTGTGTCCCACTGTAAATATGTTAAAATACTTAAAATAGTTATATAGGAGGGTCTATGAAAAGTAAAACCCGTTACAGCTATGGCTGGGTGCCGGATGCGCCTGACCAGAGAGACTTTTTGTATAAGGCGATCAAGCCGGTAGTGAGAGTTAAAAAGGATGTTGATCTGAGAGTGGGGTGTTCGCTTATTGAAAATCAGGGGAGGTTAGGCAGTTGCACCGCGCAGGCGCTGGCGGGAAATTTAGAATTCCTCGATAATAATCTTGATGGGGCATATACGGATGTCAGTAGGCTGTTTATTTATTACAATGAGCGCGCTTTGATCGACACTATTGATTATGATTCCGGGGCGTCTCTGCGTGACGGGATAAAGACGCTGAAGAATGACGGCGCCTGTGAAGAGGTGCTCTGGCCTTATGTGATCACTAAGTTCGACGATAAGCCTCCGGTGAATTGCTATAACGAGGCAAAAGAGCATAGAATTGTATCGTATCACCGTATCCGTGGTTTGCCGGAGATGCTGGCGTGTTTATCCGAAGGGTATCCGTTTGTCTTCGGGTTTACGGTATATGAGAGCTTTGAAACCGCGCAGGTTGCTAAGACCGGCAGGGCGCCTATGCCTAAGAAAAAGGAAAAGGCGCTGGGCGGGCACGCGGTAATGGCTGTGGGGTATTCGCGGGAGGATGAGCGGTTTTTGGTGCGAAATTCCTGGGGAGAAGCGTGGGGTATGAAGGGGTATTTTACGCTGCCGTTTAGGTACTTGGAGACGTTGGCGGCTGATTTTTGGACGATTAGGAAATAAAAGAAAACGGTGACAGTCACAAAAAACGTGACAGTCACCGTTTTCCGATTGTCATGCTCGATTATTACTCAGTTATAAGCGGGCATTTGAAAAGAAAAAGGGTGACAGTCACAAAAAACGTGACAGTCACCCTTTTTTACTTGAACTATGAGTTACGGGCCTACGTAGACGAATTGCACTGCGTCTGCAGCGACATACCCGTCCGTAGTTCCGGTAGTGCGTATTTGTACTGAACCCGCGGTTCCTGTGTTAAAGGTGTACGTTCCCAGCGAAACCCATTGGTTATTATTTAAGCGCTGGTCCACGTTTACAGTGCTTGTTCCCGCGTTAGAAGTAATATCAACAGGCACAGCTGTCGCGCGGTTCGGATCAGCCGTGTGACGAACGAGTACTTGGTACTGCCCGCCTGAAAGTAAATTCGGCGTGAAGGTAACAGATTTAGTACCTTTTCCGGCATTACCATCATGCAGGTAATTTGTGCCATAGAACCCGGAAACTAATGTTGATGTGGTCCATGCCCCAACAATTGATACTGATGTTGGACCGTCAGCATTGTCCACAAAAACAGGGGCTATTGCTGATACCTGCACAAACCTTACCGCGTCCGCGACAACGTAACCGTCAGTGGCACCTGTAGTGCGTACGCGCACAGAGCCGCTGGTTCCTGCTGTGAACGAGTATGTTCCCAGGGAGAACCACTGGCTGCCGTTTATGCGTTGGTTTACGTTAACCGTGTTTGTGCCCGTTGTAGATATGATGTCTACCGGCACAACTGTTGCGCGGTTCGGATCTGTAGTGTATCTAAGGTACACTTGGTACTGCCCGCCTGAAAGCAAATTCGGCGTGAAGGTAACAGATTTTGTCCCTTTTCCGGTATTACCGTCATGCAGATAGTTTGTGCCAAAGTAACCTGTAACTGCTGTTGATGCTGTCCAGGCGCCTGCTATTGACACAGATGCCGGACCGGACGCGTTATCAACGATTACAGGTAAGGTGTTTGATAATTGCACAAACCTTACCGCGTCCGCGATAACGTAACCGTCAGTGGCACCTGTTGTGCGTACGCGCACATAACCGCTGGTTCCTGCTGTAAACGCGTGGCTGCCTAAGCTGACCCATGTTCCGCCGTTGACGCGTTGATTCACTGTTGCGGTGTTTGTTCCATCATAAGATACGATGTCCACCGGAACAGCAGTCGCTCGGTTAGAGAGTTCAGTGTATCGGATGTAAACTTGATACATCCCGTCTGACGGCAGGTTCGGTGTGAAGGTAATAGATTTTGTACCTTTGCCTGTGTTACCGTCGTGCAGATAGTTCGTGCCTTGATAACCAGGTGTTAGTGTTGATGTAATCCAACTACCTACTATTGACACTGAACCCGGGCCATCCGCGTTGTCCACAATTAAATCAGATGTAACCAGAATTGAGGCCGCATCCGACCATGCCGAATTCATCGTTTTCGAAGGGAATCCGACCGCGGGAGCCGCGTATGCTGTAGTGTCGCCGACAGTATTAGTGGCGCGCACCCTGTAGTAGTATGTTTGGAAATTATTCACCGCGGTATCGCTATAGGCTATAACGTCCTCACCGACCGTGAAAGTCGCAAGGTCGGTTGTGAATGCCGGATCGCTTGCTCTTTCAATGGTGAAACCAGTTTCATTAAGAGAGTTATCGATCCATGTCAGGTCGATCCTTTGCGGTGTGCTAAACGGCGTTGCCGCAAGGCTTGAAGGCGCTTTTGGCGCGACCGCGAACGACATGACATGCATCATGTCCATTTCTTCGTGGCTCAAGATGTGGCAGTGCCAGACATACTCCCAGCCGTAATTAACCTCGTGGTTGATCACGGAAACAGGGTTTGCGTCAGGATCGACGAATCCACCCGGCGGCCCAATCAGCACCGCGCCGTAGGGCATCGTCGGGTCGATCAGGCGGACGCTGTTGGGGACATCGAAGTGTTGCGTAGGCGCAACCGGCCTCATTGCCACAATAGTATCCTCTAACGGGTTGACCCTTACAGTTTCTTTCCAACCCAGTTCGTTCGGCTCGGGAGGAAGAAGCGCTCCGTCCCAGGCAACGCGGTTGATAAGCTGGACATTGAATAAATGAAAGTGCACCGGATGCGTGTCTACGCCGTTATGCGTTATCTTCCAGATCTGAGTCCCGTCGTCTAACGTGCCGATCGGGGTCATGGAATCCGACATGATATCTACGGGCGGGCTTGCATAGCCGTAAAGCATGAAGTTTTGGTTGCCTGAAATGGTATTCGGGCGTTCCAACCCCAGCATCCCGCTCATACGGCCGTATTCGGTGTCGTATGCTTCACCCATTTCGTCCTGGATCGCCTTTGGCTGGAACTGGATCGTTACGGGCGAAGTAGTCCCGATAGGGGTGAATGTTTTAGAGGTGTCGAATATCTGCGCGTAGGCAGTCCAATTGTTGGGAAATGACGCGTCGTAGGTGCTGTTATAAGGCGCCTGCGGTATGATTATTTGGTCTTGTGATACTTCGAAAACGCCCCGTTTTGTCGGGGTTTTAGTAAATGCCGCCGTGAGCGCGTTTAGGTCATAAGGAGCAGCCGGTGTTGAAGCCGCTACTCTGATCTGCATGACCGTGCGGATATTGGGGCCGAATCCAGGCTGTGTGGAAGGCGTTCCTCCCGCGTCGATCTGGTCCGGGTTACCCGTATAGTAGTCATAGCGCGGGTCAAGAGCAGGGAAGGCAGCAGGCGCGTCGTTGTAGAGAATAATTGTTTTCCCCGCGTATTGAGAGAAATCGACAATAACGTCAGCCCGCTCAGCGCAGCCGATAAGCAGTGAGTGGTCGGTAACGTTGCCGAAATTAAATGCTGTCGCGTTCGTGTTCCAGTTGATCGGTTGATTAGGTATTACTACCGGCGCAGGCAAAAATCCGCCTTCAGTGCCGATCTGGATCCACGATGGGCCGGCTGTAGCAGGGTCAGGCACTCCGCCGACTCTTCCGTCAGTTGACCATGTCGCGGGAAATCCCGCGGTCGCCACAGCGGGGACCATTTTGACTTCCGTATTCGTCCTGCCGTCTGAAGTGGTTACGGTTGCATCAGCCACGTACATATGCAGGTTGAAAAAACGGTCATCCGCGGCGTTTAAGATACGGAAGCGATAAGCTCTCGGTTCAACCTCTAAATAAGGGTAAACTGTCCCGTTAATTACAGGCGTATCCATGAAAGCTTCCATGCCCATTGATGGATTAGGCATATCCGGGATCTTGGGAGGCTCCCACGGAGAATAGTTAGGTAACGCCGGATCCGGCTGATAGTAAGGATTATCTATCGGCGGATGCGTGATGTTGGTAGTTGGCGGCCAGAACCAGGGGCCGTATTGCCATCTGCCGAAAGCGTTCGCGCCGCTTAGGTCGTAGGGGTTTTGCGCGGGCATGTAAACAGAAGCTAACCACAGGTCGCCGGTTGTGGGTGTGCCGGGCATCGATCCCCATCTCCAGTTAGGATCCTGCATCATGATCGTATCCGCGTCTACAAATGTCTTATCCTGAATGATCAGGGGAATGCCGATATCGGGCAGTATTTGATTTAGATCGGGATTGATCCCGGAATTATTAGTACCATTGATCAGGTCCTGTTCGATCTGGTCGGTTATAACGTAGCCGGCAGCTTCACCCGCGTACACGTTAAGGCGCGTGATGCCGTAGGCATGGTCATGATAGAACATGAGCCTGGCGGTCTGCTGGTTGTTATAGTAGAAGGTCAATGAACCGTCACCCGGATCAGGCATGTCCGGAACATTACGCACGCTGACTCCTTTAGGATACTGCGTATTTTCTCCGGCGGGAGTGGTCCATTGATGAGGAGTTCCGTCGCTGATCCAAGGAACAAATCCTCCATGTAAATGGACCGTGGCGCGGTTTTGCGTGTACATTTCTTTCGTTCCCGGCATTCCCGGTATATCCAGAGGGCCCATTCCCGCGCCCATGACTGTGGGGTCAACAGGTAAAAACAGGTCGCCGCCTGTGCCGATAGGAAGAAGGTTGCTGAATTTGATACGTACGGGCTTGTCTTTCGTCGCGACAATGATAGGCCCGAGGTAATGGGGTATATCAACTCCATATGCCTGTGTCCCGTCTGCCTTCAAGATAGGAGAGCCGTCGGGATTCATGAGCGCGATATGCTTGCTCACGCCGGCGTTTACCGCTGTTTCTAACTGAACGTAGCCCCGTAATAAAGTCGGGGGAAGGTCGGTGTGCATTTTTTCTTTGTATTGGACCAGCGCGATCTCATAATAATCTGAAGCGGGAGCTGTTGCCGTGGCCGGGAAGCTTGTTGTATCAGCGATGCCGGTAGGAAGATACTGGCCGAGGTTATTTATGCCGATCTCGCCTAGCTTCGCCAATGAATTGACGAATTTTCTGATGCCTCCGGTAAGTGAGCCGGCAGTTCCGCCGATAGCGGCTGTCGCGAAAGCTCCGGTCCCGGCGGTATCGCCGATGGTGATGACAGGCGCGGTATAACCGCTTCCGCCATTAGTCAAGGTGATCCCTGTTACGATGCCTCCTGTTACTGTCGCGGTCGCGGTAGCGCCTGTTCCGGTGCCGTAGGCATCCGTTATGTCAACTACCGGAGCTACGTAACCGTTTCCCCCGTCAGTAAGGGTGATGCTGGTAATAGCTCCTTTGGGCATTGGGCTGTTGGCGTAGTTTGGGTATGGCCCGAAATAATGGGGGACTTCAACCGTCCCAGGCATTCCTTGAGCAAATAGAGAGCCTTGCCAAAATCCGCAGGCGGTAATTCCGGCGACTAAGATCAAGTTGAGCCACCTATATAGGAAAGACTTTGTTTTCATTTTGAACTCCCTTCCGTTTTGTTTTCAGCCGCCAGTTTCTTAGACAACGCGGCGGCTCGGGCAGCCCGGTAATTTTTTGAGGCGTCTTTTCTTTTTTGGGTCAGTTCCATGCGTCTTTTTATGTTTTGAGTTACCTTATCATGCTTACGGTTGCGCTCTGCCTGAAGCTTTGCTCTGTCGAGTACTTTTTTAGGAGCGTTTGTTTGTTCGTTTGTTTGCTGTTGGGCGTAGCTCCAGTTTGCCGTGAAGAAAAGTGCGGATGCCGCCAATAGCGTGAAGAAAAGAAATAGCTTTTTTCTCCTGTTCATTCCTACCTCCTTGTTTTAAAAAAGTTTTTAATTAGAAGCCAAGATCTTTTTGACTTCCCTGTCGCATACGCGGCATTCTTCGTTGAATACCCGTATTGTCGTCGATCTTACGCGGCTTATATTGATATTATAATGTTTCTATGAGGTAATTTTATAACAGGTGAGAAAAAAAGCAATTGTCAAAAACCGCTTTCTATAGACTTTTGGTATCCTTATTAAATTGATTTTCTAATTAAGTCGAAAGTAAAAGTACAAGGAGAAAATTTAAAAGATAGATCCCCGCTAAAAGATTGCGGGGATGACTATAGTGAAGCATGCGGGGGTGAAGTATTGGGTATAGCTTAATTGTCTCTTAGCGATAGTGCCCCACGTGTCATGCCCGAATGCTTTAATCGGGCATCTGAAAAGGGTGCGCACGCTCTAAGCCACGCAGCCCGGGTTTAAACCCGGGCTACTGATGAAGAGACCGGGAAGACGACGAGGGGGGGGTGTTTTATTTTCCGAATAGATAATCGATTTGATCGGGGGAGAGGTTAGAGGAGATATCGTTGAGGAATTTTTTGCCGAAGGCTAAAGCGTTATCAATGCTTTTTTCTTGAGCGGGGATCTCAAGCCTGACCATGAGCCCGGCTTTTTTGGTTTGAAAGATCGATGCCCAGAGTTCTTTTACTTTCTGCCCTGTCCAGCCGGTAATTTTCTTATCGATGCAAAGCCAGTATAATAAAACAATCCCATCGTTGTTTCTTTGAGTGTAGAGAGAGATGGCTTTGAAGCTTCTGCCGGCAACATTGATCTGTGTATCGTTAAGCTCTTTAACTTTATATCCGGAAGCGCTAAAGCAAACCTTAGGGTTGTGAAAGTTTCCCGCGTCCAAAACCAGGAAGAGGAGGCTGTTGTCATTCTTGTCTGTATAGACGCGCGCGAAGATCTCGCTTAAGAAATTGTAGCGTTCATCCTCGGTGTTGAATTCTTTAGAGATATCTTTGCTGGTCCAGTCAGCCGCGGATCCAGGGATGCGCATTTCACTTAAAATGTCGAGGCTTTTATATTTGGGTTTTGGCAGGGCAAAGCTTACTGCAATTGCCAGGATAAGTATCGCGATTATAACGATCGGTTTTTGCCGGTTCATGAAAGTGTTTCCTCTGGTATTGCGGCGCTCATCCGGAGAAATGAATCAACTCCTATGAGCCCCAGGGTCATAATAATAAATACTATTATTCCGCTGGCATCGTGGAAAAACCCCTGTCCGGCTTTTTCTCCAAAATAGAAAGTGACCAGACAGAGGCTCAAGACCCTTATGAGGTTGCCGATAAGTGCCAGAGGGATGATCGATATTAACAGGATGATCTTGTTCGCGCGTTTGGCGTTGCTAAGGTAGACATATACCAGCCCTAAGGACGCCATGGTAATAAGCGAGCGGAAGCCGCTGCAGGGCTGGCCCATAAAGATCTCATGGCCCCCCATTGATAAAAGCAGCCCTTCCCTGGTGACCGGAAAATGAAATGAGCGTAAAATAAAGCTCGTGACGACGGAAATTCCGTAACGCATCGGCAGTGTGATCGAGTCAAGGATACCCAGGGGAGGCGGAACGAGTAATAAGAGGTAATGGATGGGGAAAAAAAGCGCGCGGGTGACTTTCATGCCGTAAAGGTAGAGCACTAATCCTGATAGGACAGGGATAAGTGAAAGGGTGGAAATGAACAAATAATCAAACTTCCAGCCAAAAATAAACATGATGACCCCCGTAATGATCAAGGGAAGGCTGATAGATGTTTTGCTGGGTTTATAGTGTTTTAAAAGTGTTTTGATCTGCTCGCGTTTACGCCAGGTGAGCCACAGAGAGACTGGAAGTATGAAATAGGCGTGGGTGTAGTCGACTGATTCCCAGCGTTCCCGGTAAAGGCTTAAGAATACAGGCGAGTAAAGGATAGCTACCAGCGACCAGATTATGTAATGCGATAGATTGGCCATAAGGGTAATTATAGCATGAGATGAAGTAAAAGACAAATGGAGCTACGCATAAGTCTAAAGGCTAAAGTCTAAATAACAAAGGAAGCCAAAAGGTTAAAAGCTAAAGGTTAAAAGAATTATATAAAAAGTTAAGTTTTATGGTTATAGCGGCAAAAAATTGAAGAAAAGATCAAAGTTAATTGCTGTGCTTCATTAATGAGTTGAATAATTGTTGATGAAAGAATCGGGTTAGAATGCATTATTAAGTCTAGCCAGTATTTAGTTTCTTTGGATTCTCTTCTACATATGCCGATCCTATGAAAGAAATCTTTTCTCGTGTCGGTATTTGATGCTTCACGGTAATTAGCGCCTATTGAGCCTGCAGAACGTATTACTTGATTAACTAATTCAAAATTAATTGAGTCTTTAGGTAGTGTTTTGCAAAGGTCAATACAGTTTTTTGCGAATTTTAAGGTTCTTTCTTCAAGATCGTATTTTCTCATTTTTCTCCTTTAATCTTTAGACTTAAAACTTTAAGCTTCCTTTATTATTTAAACTTTAAAATTTATCATTCCTTATAGCTCTCATTAACAATAGACGTATGAGAAGCAGAAATCTAACTAAAATAGATATTAATAGTGCAGTAAAACAGGGTTGTTAAAGGATAAAGAAATGTATTAATTATTTGACTTTTTAAGGATATGTGATAAACTTAAAACAAGTTTGTAAAAGTCTTTAATAATTAAAATAAATACACGGGGGAGCGCTATGAAAAAGAAAATGCTTAGTAAATATTCTTTGGCATTGTTTCTATTGGCTTTGTTGTTTCCGCTTAACGCGTACGCGACCGTAAGCAATGGTATTTTTAATACCATTAACTTCGACACTTTCTGGAAGGATTTATCAAGCGCTGATTATGCTTTCGGTTTAAATTATATGGGGACAGCAGGTAATAATATTACCGCGTCTATTACCCGTGATATATATCAGGAATGCGATATATCGCAATCTGATTTCTTAGGGCCTTATACATTAGGAGACGCGGGGTTGCGCGGTGATTATCAGTCTGCGGATAACCAGTTCGGTACTATTTTTACCGTTCCGTCAAGCTGGGCGTTATATCAATTGCATGGGCAGGATTACGCGATAGATGCTTATTATGATACCTATGCTAAATTTTCAGTGAATGGTACTTTTTATGGCTCTAATCATTTCTATGGCAATACGATGCTTCCGGCAGTCGTGACTGTCGCTAATAATAATACGCTTAATCCTGTCTTGCAGTGGGTTCCGGTTACCGGAGCTCAAAAGTATGTAGTGTTTGTCTGGCAGGGTGACAAGAATTTGATCGATGATGTTTCCGGGACAAAGTATATAGATATATCTGAAAGAGTAATGGAATTCTCAACGGATGACGCTTCCGGCGCTATAACATTTGACGGAACGCAATACGCATTGGATCTTTCCGGCCAACAAGGACTCGTTGCCGGTAGTTATTTGTGGTCGGTTTACGCTGACGGGGTTCCTGATGGAAAGTCGCTGGATGGCGGCAGTATTACGGGAGGAAGGCTTACCGTTACGCCCGAGCCTATCAGTAGTTTATTGTTTTTAGTTGGCGGCGCTTCATTGGCAGGAATAAGGAAACTTCGTAAGAAATAAAATAGAGTAGGACAATTATTCGGAAAACGGTGACAGTCACCAAAAAGCGGTGACAGTCACCTTTTTTTTGTCTAAAAAAATAGATTCCCGCTTATAGCTATGTGAGAGAACGGGAATGACATTTATTTCGGTTAGAGGTTTTCGGTAATCGGGGACTAAAAATATTGCTTTGTCGTTCGCCATAAAACGTTGGCGGGTAAACGGCAATGACGCTCTCTTTGTCATGCCCGAATGCTTTAATCGGGCATCTAAAAATTCTTTAATTATTTTCGTTAGATTTGGCGTTCTCAAACGTCTATTAATAGTGAGGGGACGTAGTCTAACAAGGGAGGTGAGAATGGGGAAAAAGGTGTTTGTTTTACTGTTATTAGCTTTTGGGTTTTTGCCGGCCGGGTTAAAAGTTAGCTTTGCTGATCAGGAGTTTACCTTTATAGTAGCGCAGGATGCCTGGGTCAATGAGAGCAATCCTGATGAGAATTATGGAAATAACACCTATTTATCGGTAAAAGACAGGTCAGGGTTGGCTGAAGCTTATTTGAGATTCAGCGATGCCGATTTAGGCCTGTTAAAGGGGCTCCAACTTACCTCCGCGACATTATTCTTGAATCAATACCAGTATAATTATTCTGCCGGAGATCAAATTCAACTGCATAAAGTGGTGTCAGATTGGAATGAAGGGGAGATCACTTGGAATACAAAACCTCTCTATGAAACAGTAATATTAAGCTCAGCTAATTTAGCTGAAGGAAATAATATGTGGAGAGAGTGGCAGGGGTTTGAGAATTGTGTGAATTCCTGGGTCAATGGGCAGAACTATGGCTTAGTCCTTGAGAATAACTTGGATGGACAAGGCGATGAGCTTTTCGCGAGGTTTTACAGCTCTGAATCTTTAACGCAAGATGTTCGCCCCTTTTTGCGGGTTACTGCGGCTCCTGAGCCTGTGAGTTGTTTGCTGTTTCTTGTAGGAGGGGCATCGTTTGCGGCAGTAAGAAAGCTCAGAAAAAAATAAATTAGGGTGGTTATTTAAAAAAAGGTGACAGTCACCAAAAAGCGGTGACAGTCACCTTTTTTTTCGGCTCTAAGCGGCGCGGGCATCTAAAACAAAAAAGGGGAGGATAATATCCTCCCCCTTTGAATTTGTAAAGGTATTACTTAGGCTTTTTTCATGCGCGCTCTTGCTGCCAATGTTGCCGCGCCGGTAAGAAATAAAATGGTGCTGATAGGTTCCGGAACAGGATTTACGTGGAAGTTAACGATCCCGCCATATTCTTTTAACTGGCCGCCCGCTGTTTTATCTTGTAATAATGACATGGCGCTTACGGTCCAATCGCCTGCTTGCCTCATGGTATTCTCCCAGTAAGATTTTGAGAAGCCGATCCAGAGGTCGTTGTTTTTTCCTAAATAAAATTTAGCGAATGATTTATCGGTAGGGGTGCCGTCCCATGTCCACATGGTAGAGGTGGAGCTGCCGCCGATATTAAAATCAGAAGCATAAGCATCATTGAAGCGGATGTAGAGCCATGGTTGTTCGTTCCAGTTAAATGTAGCCTGTGAAGCCGAAGGAACAACTCCGCTGGCGTTGGTCATCCAGAGTGAGGAATAGTTATTCAACTCAAACGCGGCAAAGGCATTTCCCGTCACAAAAAGAAGGGAAATAAGAGAAAAAACCAGCAACGCCATTTTTTTAGTTTTCATGATAAGCTCCTTAATATGGATTGGTTTTTTAGGAAAATTAGAACTTAGTTAATAGTATAATAATAAATGCCGAATTGTCAAGATAAATTATTGAAAAAAAGGCGATTTTTTTGTAGTGGAGGAAAGTCAATAAAAAGTGGAATAATAAGCTTTACTTTTTTATTTGATTTGATTAAAATAAATGCTATAATAAAACTTCGTAACTCATTCCAAGTCAAGTGTTTTATCTCTTCGAATAAATCTTTTTGTAAACTTTTTTAAAGAAAGGAAATCAACATGAGCAAGGGGCATCGTTTTGTTGCGGTAAATTTGGTTTTCCTCAGTTTTTTTATCTTTACAGGTAAAGGCTTTTGTCAGGCGCCTTCTTCTCAGACAGCCGGCGGTATCACGCGGCAGGAGAAGGATATTGAGAAAAAACGCGACATTGAAAAGAAAATAAAAGCCCAAAAATCTACCGGTGTCCAGGCTACGGAAAAAGAGGTTATCCCTGAAGATTCCGGCCCTAAGGTTACTGTTAACACGATCGCTGTTGAAGGGGCTACGCTTATTGATGAGGCAGCGATCAAGCAGATCACTGCCGGCTATGAGGGTAAAGCGTTAAGTTTTAAGTCTATTCAGAAGATCGCCGATTTGATCACTGATGAATACCGTAAAAAAGGTTATGTTACTTCCCGCGCTTATATCCCCCCGCAGACTGTAAAAAGCGGGAGCTTGATCATACGCGTTGTTGAAGGTAAGCTTGGCACTATGGAGGTCAAGGGCAATAAATATTTTAAAACATCTGTTTTGGAAAAAAAGATCAATGTCAGCCATGATGGCTATTTTGATTATTCGGCTTTGCAACGTTCATTAGTGTATATTAACGAACATCCTGACAGGCAAGCCAAGGCTGTGATCGTTCCCGGTAAAGCTCCCGGCACTACTGATGTGGTCATTGATGTGACTGACCGGCTGCCGTTACACGCTGGTTTTACCTATGACAACTATGCTTCGCGCTATTTAGAGAGAAACAGGTATTCATTGTTTTTTGAGAATAATAATCTGCTTGGTTTTGATGATAAGCTTTATGTTAAGATCTCAGAAGCTGAAGCAAACCGTATGCATTTACAGCAGGGTAGATACAGCCTTTTTCTTCAGGAAGACTTTGAAATAGGCGCTTATTTGGTCAACAGCAGGACAAGGTTGGGCAAGGAATTTAAAGACCTGGATGCTAAAGGCAAAGCGCAGATTTACGGGATATTCTTGAATAATCAGCTTCTCCGTAAGGATAATCTGGATTTACGACTCACGTGCGGGTTTGATTACAAGAATGTTAAGAACTATCTTGCCGGTGAGCAGACTTCCAAGGACATGGTACGGCTGTTAAAGCTTGGGTTGGACGCTGATATTACGGATGTTTGGGGCAGAACGATCATTACTCCGGAGATCGGGCAGGGATTGCCTGATTTTATGGGAGGCATGGATGATAAGGACCCGGGAGCTTCCCGCGCAGGCGCGGGCGGAAAATTTACAAAGTTTAATTTTAATGCTTTCAGGCTTCAGGCTCTGCCGTATTCTACGACATTGCTTTGGAAGAATAGCGGGCAATTTACCAATAACGCGCTTGTGGCTTCGGAACAATTCCAGATCGGCGGCCCCATTAGCGTGCGCGGTTATGGGCCCGCGGAATTTTCCGGAGACAGGGGGTTTTATACATCCCCTGAGCTTTCTTTTCCTATATATTGTGTCCCTAAGGACCTTAAGGTCCCGTTTTCAGATGTTACGATCTACGATTCCAACCGCCTTGTCTTGTTCTATGACTGGGCAACAACGCGGTTAGAAACCCCCCAGGCAGGAGAAAAGAAGAATGAAACTATCCGCGGCTGGGGATTCGGCTGGAGGTTTACCCTCAAAGATAATCTCACCTGCAGGGTGGAATTGGGCTATCCGTTAGGCAAGAAAACACCTGCTGATGGAGATCATGCCCATACATGGGTAGAAGTCACTGCCAAATTTTAACCGGTTGAAGTTGTCTTCTTAGGCAGAATATGCTATACTTTAGCATAAATTTTGAAAACGTTTTCAATTTGAACAGGGCTTAAACCCTTTGAATATAAACAATTAACATCTTTATGAAAGTATTGACTATGGTTATGTCAGATATAAAGAAGATTTCTCGGAAAAACAATTTTCTTAACCACAATGATCAATTAAGTTACTTTTTAATTAACAGTTCCATTATTAAGGGGGGCAGAACTATGTCTGCAAAAATCTTTAAGCTCTTTGCCGTAGGGTGCATTATTTCTTTAACCTGTATGCCGATCCACGGCTATTGCCTTCCTGAAGGAGAAGTTGTAGTTGATGGAGCGGCTTCTTTTGACCGCTCTCAGGCGAATACTTTGAATATCAATCAAAGTACCGATAAGATGATCGCCAATTACAACAGTTTTTCCATTGCCCAGCCGGAAGCTGTGCATTTTAACCAGCCGTCATCTTCCAGTATTGCCTTAAACCGCGTGGTTGGCGTTGACCCATCATCAATATTAGGGGCGCTTACCGCCAACGGGCGTATTTTTCTGATCAATCCTAACGGTGTTCTGTTCGGTCAGGGCAGCAGGGTGGATACCGCGGGTTTGATCGCTTCTACTTTGAATATCTCAAACGCTGATTTTATGGCTGGAAGATATACTTTTGTCGGCCCGGGAGGCTCAGTGGTAAATCAGGGCTATATCAGCGCACCCGGCGGTTTTGTTTCTTTGTTAGGCTCAGCCGTGGAAAACTCCGGGATCATTGAAGCTGAATTGGGAAGTATCGCTTTAGCTTCCGGAAACGCCACGACTTTAAAGCTTGACCCTACCGGCCAGATTTCAGTTGTGGTTGATGAATCGACCATCGCTAATCTTGATAACAAGGACGCCGCGGTAAAGAATAGCGGCACGCTTGCGGCTCAGGGCGGTAAAGTCATCTTGACCGCAAAGACCTTAGACGGAGTTTTTAGCAAGGCTATCAATAACGAAGGCATCATTGAAGCTAATGGCTTAGGAGTGAACAACGGCCAGATAATATTTGAAGCTAATAATAGAGTGAATGTCGCCGGCTCCTTAAGCGCTGTGGGCGGTAATGTAACCGTTAATTCGAAAGGCGCTGATTTCTCCGGCACGATCCATGCCGCGGAAGGTATTTATAATATGCATGGAGGCGATACGGTAATTGATCCTTTGGGAAGTTTTTCCGGCGACCAGAGCTGGTATGACGATGAAAATATAGATGTGATCGGCGGGATCATTGTTACGGATGACGGAGATATTGAAATAATAGCGGATAACGATAATGACGGCAGCGGTGATTTGACCGTGACCGCGGATATTACTACTCAGGGCGGAGACATTGACCTGGAAGGCGTCAATGTTTCTGTTGATGGCGCGATCATTGAATCGATCGCGGAATCTTCTAAAGATGTTGCTATTAATATCCTGGGCCATTCTGCCGGCTCTGAAGTCACGGTCAATAATAGCAGGGTTGCAGCTGAAGTCAGCGATGACGGCGATGCTTCTGTCGATATTGCCGCCGCGGGCGCGATACGCCTGCTGGACAGCTCGGTCGCGGCATTGGCGCATGGTGCCGGTGACGCACTTATATCAATTGACTCACTGGGTAGTTATGAGGACGCTCCCGAGGACATTCTTATACAGAACAGTTCCGTGAACGCGGAAGTAGGTAAGATAGGCAGCGCGCGTGTCGGCCTTTTGGCTGACGGTTTAGTTTCTATCCTGGAGAATAGCGTTGTCGGCGCCGATGTCCTTTCTAATGGTGAAAGCGACTCGACTTCAGTTGTTATCGACGCGCGGGATGTCGATATCGATAACAGCGTATTAGGCGCTAATGTGCATCTTGGCGACGGGGCGGCTTCTGTTACCATCGACGCTTCCGTTACGCTTGATATACTCAACAGCGAATTCATGACCTCTGTTTTCGGATATTCAGACAATTGCGGATATGAATTTACTTCCGGCGGACAGATGAATATTGAAGGAACAGGCATGGCCGCTTATGTCAGGGATGGCGGAGTTGGGGCGATAAATCTTTCCGGTAACGGTATTGATATTTTCTCAAGCAACCTGATCGCTGAGGTGATCGGTGAAGGCGAGGCGCGCGTCAATATGGAAGCGGATGAAGAAAGCGCGATCAATATCACTGATGAGAGTTCAGTTAAGGCCCATATCGGCTCAGGTGAAGAAACAGCTAAGATCGCTCTTTCCGCCGGCGCGGTGTCTATTTCCGGCGGCAGCACGCTTGAGGCTAAAGTCGATACTGATGGGACAGCCGAAATTATACTGGAATCGATCACAGGCGATATAGATGTTTCGGATAGTGATGTACGGTCTTTGGTGAATGGCGACGGCCTCTCGCTGGTAGAGCTCATGTCGGAAAATAATATTACAATAGGGGAGTTCAGCAATGTTTTTGCTGAAGGGCTTTCCGGAGTAGCCGCGGTATTAGCGTCGGCAAATAATGATATCAACGCCGATGGCGCTGTGTACGCGTATGGAAACCTTGGTTTCGGCGGGGTGGGGTTATTCGCGCGCAATGATCTTTATGCCGGCAATGTTTTTGCAAAAGGCGGCTTTGACAGCCTGGGGTTCTTGGCAGATGAGTTTAATGAGTTTATGTACGGAAAAGACGATCCGACGCAATATATCGCGTTTGATTCCCTGTATAATTACGGGAGCCTCGTTTTGTTGGCTTCTTTAGAGGCAGATGTTACTCTGGGAAATATCGGCGCTGACGCGGTGATCGCGGCGGCGTTAGGAACAGGTGAGGCCGGCTCGGGTTCAATATTTGACGCGGGAACGGTCTCCGGCCATTATTTAGGGCTTTTAGCGCGTAATGATATCGGGCTGGCAGATGCGCCGATAAATACCGATGTCGATATAGTGAGCGCTTATTCGTATGATAGCGGCAGTGTTTATCTCAATCAGACTTCGAGGTTGATAGAATTGGGGTTATATTTACCGATATCGGTCTATGAAAATTTCGGGGAAGAAGTGCTGTTGGGGCAAATGGGGCTTGGCGCGTCTGTAGCGGCTAATGACGGGATCGTACATATTACCAGCGCCGGAGATATGATAGTCAATTCGATCGTTACCCCGCGGGGCGGCGTATTTTTAGAGAGCGCCAATGGTTCGATTTACGCAGGATATGGCTGGTCGCCGATGATGAGCCGGGATGTTATAGGATCTTACGGCGATCTTATCTCAGGGCTGGCAAGCGACCTTTATGATGAAGATATTGATCCGGACTACATTTCCGGCATTATTGCTGATCTTTTGATGGAATCTCCCGATAATGATGAAGAAGTAGAAGATTATTTGTCGCCGATAATGTTCGGGTATCCCCTGGATAAAAGCGCCAATGTCTGGGCAGGCGGGTATTCGTATTTCTCAACGCCGAATGGGACTATCGGGGTGGGCACGCCTTTAAGTAAAGATGCTAATATGAGCGCGGGGATCAAGGGTATTGTCCGGCCCGGGACGACCGCGATAACCGGGATAGATCCTGCTGTCGGCTTTGACCTGGTGCCTGCGAATTATGTTTTGTATCAGGATGCTGATTCTGAATTTTACGGCCCGTTGTTCGCCCCCGATGCGGTCAACGGCGATCCGGCGCAGATCTGGCCGGTTGATCTTGGAAGCGGGCTAACATTCGAGAATCCTTTGGAAGTAGTGATACAGGCTTTTGAGGGAAGTTTTTCGGCGGTCAGGGACGGCTTTACTCCCGAGGCGGCGTTGACTTTAAATTTCTCGCTCGTTCCTCCCGGCCCGGTGCCTCCGCCAAATCCGCCTGTTGCTCCGGCGTCACAATTGGTGGCTCCGTTACTTAATAATTTTAAGCCGGAATATGAGATCTTAAGTTTGTTCAGGTTTGTTTCCAATGAACCGGCAACGCCGTTCAGCTTCTTCTCGTATCATCCGTTAACGCCGGCTGATTACGCGGCTTTCGATGGTATTAACCTGGATGTCGGGGCGTATGATTTTATTGAGGATAATATCAGGCTTAAGAAATCTCCAGCGCCGTATTTTGGAGTGAAATAGATATAAGTAAAAAGGTTAAAGGAAAAGGGTGACAGTCACTAAAAGTGACAGTCACCCTTTTCCTGCTTTTAGATGCTCGCATGACTTGGGGAGTCATTCCCAGTCTCTTACATGGCTCTAAGCGGGAATCTGTTAAAAACAAGAAAACAAGGTGACAGTCACTAAAAGTGACAGTCATTCTGTTTCTCTTGTAAATCCCGGTTATTCATTTTTTAATTTGAGTTTTAGGATAATAAGAGTATAATTCCCTTAATAGGCATTGTAATAACGAGGAGGAAGGTATGCGAAAATCTGCGGTTTTTATGGTCTTTTTAGTTTTAATTCTTACCGGCTGCGCTCAAGAGGAGAAACCAGCGATAACAATAGGCAATATCCTGGTTTCCGCGAAAGAGTTTGACGATGCTTTTAAGGCTTCCGGTTTCGCTTCCGGCGGCCAGGGCCGGAAAAAGGAATTTCTCGAGTTTTTTATTTCCCGAAAGCTTATTTTAAAGGAAGCCGAAGGCTTAGGATTGGATAAAGACCCCCAATTCTTGCGCAGCGTCCAATTATTCTGGGAGCAGTCCCTTTTAAAACTGGCACTTTCGCGTAAGATCAACGAGTTAGCCGTCGCAGCCAGGGTCGATGATACGCTGATCAAGAATTATTACGACCAGAATAAGGAAAAAGAATTCAGCGGAAAAGAGCTTCCGGAGGTCTACGACCAGATAAAATGGTTCTTATTTAAGCTTCAGGAAAAGAAAGCTTTGCAAAGTTGGACTGAATCGCTGCACAAAAAGAATGCTATCGCGGTCGATCATGCCCTTTTAGGCTTAGAAAAGAATAAATAACCAGGAGGATAACGCAATGGACGCCCGAAATAAAAGAAAAAAGTATTTTATCGATAAAGAGTTCCAATCGAAGTTCATTATACGGTTTTGCCTGGTTGTCCTTATTTCTTCTTTGGCGATAGGCTGGCTATTGTTTTACCTTTCCCGCGGTTCGACTACAGTCGCTATCGAGAATACGAAGGTAATGGTAAAGCCGACGGCAGATTTTATACTTCCTCAAATTATCGCGACATTGATCATCGTTACGGTTTTTTCTTCCCTGGTTGTCATAATCATGACCTTGTTTGCTTCGCATAAGATCGCCGGGCCCCTGTACCGCCTGAATAAGGAAATAGAATCGCTCAAGGCCGGCGACTTGACCAGTAGTTTTACCATACGCAATAAAGATCAACTCAAAGACCTGGCTGATAATCTCGGAGGGATGTGCGATACGTTGCGTGAAAAGCATAAGGATCTAAAGGCAAAAAGCGCGGCTCTTAAAAAATACCTTGAGGCCAGAAATTATGCTATTGCCGCGGATGAGAAGGAAGATTTTGTAAGCAGATTGGATGAAATAATCGATATCCTGGGGTATTTTAAAGTTTAATGAAGAAAATAGCGTCAGTTATAATTTTTTCGATCATGATATTCTCCGTCGCCCGGTTTACGTGCGCGCAGGAGGAAGGCGCACTTATTGCCGAAGGAAAATATTTTTCATTGTACGCCTGCGGCGCCGTGGACCTGTCAGGTGTGTTGACGAAGGTCAATTTTAATTATTTGCTTCACGAAGATTCTTTCGTGAGCAAAGCTGATGATACCCGGGGCATGCTCGCCGGCACTCTGGACGGATTATATGGCGAGGTTTCCGATATCCTCGATATCCATATGTATACTTTTCATGGCAGTATCCGCGTCGTGGCCGACAAGGACTCATTGAGTGAGTTGTTCAGGCAGTCATACGGTGTTGACATTCGTGATCCTTCAGTGTATGTTCACGAGAAAAACACTATTTATATTTCGCTGGCCGATCTGACCATAGGTATGCTTGGCCATGAGATCGCGCACGCGATCATATCGCACTATTTTGTCGTCCCCCCGCCGGTAAAAGTACAAGAGGTCCTTTCGGGTTATGTAGAATATAATTTAAGAAAATCCAGGAATTCTCTTCCGTAAGCATAGACGGCTGTCTTTACGCGCCTGGGGCTTAAAGATGAGGAAATAAGGTTTTTAACGGGAGCGAGATAATTTCTTTATGGCGACGATGATCTTGTTTGTCGTCGCGTCAGGCGTTGAAGCGCCCGCGGTAACACCGACACTGCCCATTCCTTTAAACCAGCTTTTCTTTAAATTCTTCCGGGATTGTACCCAATAGGTCTTTGGATTAAGCGATTTTGATATCTCGAAGAGGCGTTTGGTGTTGGCGCTTTTCTTGGAGCCGATGACTATCACGCAGTCGTTGTTCAAGGGCAGGCGTTTGATCTCTTCCTGTTTGATCTTTGTCGGTTTGCAGATAGTATTGCAGAATTCCAGGTCGCTGATCATGCCTTTTAGTTTTTCGACAACAGTCAATGCTTTTGACAGGTTTTGTGTTGATTGAACGACAACCGTGACGGACTTAATCTTTTTCGGGATAGCAGGTATCCTGGCGGGGTTATCGATTATTATGGCCTTTTGCTTGAGTTGGCCGGTTATCCCGTGGACTTCGTCATGATGCTTGTCACCGATAATGATGATACGGCGGCCGTGGCTTTCCGCTTTCTTTACGATCCGGTGGATCTCTTTTACCATAGGGCAGGTGGCATCAACGATAGTATAGCCTCGTTTGAGCGCTGACTTCAGGATCGTATTACAGGAACCGTGCGCCTGGACCAGCAGCATTTTGCCTTTTCCATTCATTAATTTGGTGATCTTTTTGATGCCGGCCTCATTTATTTCTTTTACGACGTCCTCATTATGGACAATGTCCCCGATCATATGGACCGGTAACGTTGACCGCGCGGTCTTAAGGGCGATGCTCAAAGCCCGTTTTACTCCGAAGCAAAAACCCGCTGATTTCGCGAGGTTAATTTTCATAGGTTCTTTCCTAAAAAAGTACAGCTAAAACGGTTTTTAATTCAGCGCTTAACGTAACCTGGGCGCGTTCGGTAAACACATTATACTTGTTTTTTTGATAGAATCCAAGATTTTCGCGTATATTTCCTTCATGATAATTACTCGGGAGTGTTGTGATAATATGCCCGCGTGCCCGCCAATGCTTTGTGGCGGGGTCGTTTATTCGGCTCAAAACGGGGCGGGCATCTAAATTATACTCACCCGTCATCCCGGCCTCTTACTATCCTCACCGTCATCCTGAGTCTCTTACTTATCTCTATGGAAGGATCTATCGAATTTCAGACTCTTCGTTAATAGCCTGCGACTTAGCTCCAGGCTGACCCGCACGATCACTTTTTTGGATCCCCGCTTAAAGCGTGCGGGGATGACTATTGTGGCGTAAACGTGGATGATGCTCATTCAACTGTCATGCCCGAATGCTTTAATCGGGCATCTAAAAATTCCCCTCCCTGATAAATAATCCTTAATATTTTTACTAAACGATGTATAATATAAGAGTTTTATTGCTTCCAAAATAATTGTTAAGGAATAACGTATGCAAGACGATACTATAGGTAAAGAGAAGAGAAGCGCTCTGGGGAACATCTTTCGCGCGTTACGGTACCGTAATTTCCGTTTGTTTTTCTTCGGGCAGGGTGTTTCACTTGTGGGGACCTGGATACAGTATACGGCGATGAGCTGGTTGGTCTATCGGCTGACCCATTCAGCGTTTATGCTCGGAGTTGTCGGGTTCGCCACCCAGATCCCGTCATTTTTATTTTCCGCGTTTGCCGGTGTTATGGTCGACCGCTGGAACCGCCATAGGGTGCTTGTTGTCACGCAGGCGCTTTCAATGCTTCAGGCGTTTATCCTGGCGCTGCTCACGTTACGGGGGCATATCACGGTATGGCAGATTATCGCGCTGGGAGTGTTTATCGGCTGCGTCAATGCCGTCGATGTACCTAATCGCCAAAGTTTTATTATTGATATGGTTGAACGAAAAGATAACTTGGGCAACGCTATTGCCTTGAATTCTTTTACGTTCAATGTCGCTAAGCTTATCGGCCCATCGGCAGCCGGGATCTTGATCGTCCTTGTCGGAGAAGGGTTTTGTTTTTTGATCAACGCAATAAGCTATTTGTTCGTTATCGCCTCTTTGTTGTTCATGCGTATAGAAAAGCGCAAGAAAGCGCGCAACGCGCATCTTTGGGCAGGCCTTAAAGAAGGATTCGCGTACGCTTTTGGATCCGCCGCGATACGCCTTTTACTGATGCTTCTGGCGGTCATGAGTTTAATGGGAATGTCTTCTATGGTTTTAATGCCGGTATTTGTCAGGGATATTTTAAGAGGCGGGCCGGGTACATTAGGTTTTCTTTTTGCTTGCGGCGGTGTGGGAGCGCTGGTCGCGACAGTATATTTGGCGTCGCGAAAAGATGCCCTCACCATGGGCAACATTATTCCGGGGTCAGCGCTTGTTTTCGCTTTAGGTATTATCGGGTTCGCGCTTTCCCGCTCGGTATACCTTTCAGCGGTATTATTATTTATTTGCGGGTTCGGCAGTATGGTCAACATGGCGGCCAGCAATACCATTTTACAGACGATCGTCGAAGATGATAAACGCGGAAGGGTCATGAGTATTTACACTATGGCGTTTATCGGCTTGGCTCCTGTAGGAAGCCTTATGGCGGGATTTTTGGCGAGTGAGATCACGGCTCCCAACGCGGTCATCATCGGAGGTTTGAGCTGTATCGCCGCGGCTGTTTTCTTTTTCCGGAAGGTCCCTGTATTAAAGAAGAGCGCGCATTTGCTTTATCAGAATATTGATGTTGTTTCTAAAGGCGGTTTAATTGAGGCGTGAGGTATCATTAGAGGAGGTTTTCAATGTCGGGTGAACATCAAGCGAAGCATTATAAGAAACGGCGTAAAGAAGATAGAAGTATCGCATATTTTTCCATGGAGGTCGGCATCGATGCCCGTATACCGACCTACAGCGGGGGCCTGGGTGTCTTAGCCGGCGATACGATACGCTCATGCGCCGACCTGAATGTCCCGCTTGTCGCGGTTTCATTATTTTACAAAAAAGGGTATTTTTATCAAAAACTCGACCCCGATGGCCTGCAGCATGAGCTGCCGTTTGAATGGGAGCCTAAAGATTTCTTAACGCTTCTCCCCGAAAAGGTGAGCGTCACCATTGAGGGCAGGACCGTGTACGTGCAGGCGTGGATATATAATGTTCCCGGAGTAAGCGGATTCTTTACCCCGTTATTGTTCCTTGATACCGACATTGACCTTAACAGCGACTATGACCGTAGTTTAACGTATTACCTTTACGGAGAAGATGAGCGTTACCGCCTCTGTCAGGAGGTCATTCTTGGCATAGGGGGGGTGCGTATGCTGCGCGAATTAGGCTTTAACCGTATTTCCCGGTATCACATGAACGAGGGGCACGCGAGCTTCTTGACGCTGGAACTTTTAAATGAGCGTAAATCCAGTTTTGACCCGGTATGGGACGTCGAGGGAGTAAGGAAAATGTGCGTTTTTACGACTCACACGCCGGTCCCCGCGGGACATGACCAGTTTTCGTATGAGCTTGTCAGCAGTGTTATGGGAGAAATCGTGCCTTTTCAATTCCTGAAGGAGTTGGCAGGCGAGGAAAAACTCAATATGACGCTTTTGGCCTTGAATTTAAGCCATTATGTAAACGGAGTCGCTAAAGAACACGGTAAAGTTTCGCGGGAAATGTTCCCCGGGTACTCGATCGATTCGATCACCAACGGTATTCATTCGGCCATGTGGGTCTGCGATAGTTTTAAGAAGCTTTTTGATAAATATATTTCAGGGTGGCGTAATGACCCGTTCAGCTTCAGGTACGCCTTGAGTATCCCCCGGGAAGAGGCTTGGAGCGCCCATCAGGAAGCAAAAAAATTATTGATCGACCATTTGAACGCGAAAAAAGGCGCGGGCATGGACTATGACACTTTGACCATCGGTTTCGCGCGCCGGGCGACAGCGTATAAAAGGGCGGATCTGATCTTCAGCGATCCGGCACGGCTGCTGGCAATAGCGGGAAATATCGGCAAGATACAGCTTGTTTTTGCCGGCAAGGCGCATCCGCGCGATTGGGCGGGAAAGGAATTGATCAAGAAGATCGTTTCCGCGGCGGGGAATTTGAAAGAACACATTAAGATCGTCTATGTCGATAATTACGATATTGAGATGGGTAAGTTGATCACTTCCGGGGTCGATCTCTGGCTGAACACTCCCCGCAGGCCGCAGGAAGCGTCAGGCACATCTGGCATGAAAGCCGCTCATAACGGCGTTCCGTCGTTCAGTATCTTAGACGGCTGGTGGATAGAGGGGTGTATTGAAAATATTACCGGTTGGTCTATCGGTACGGTGCATGATATCGATAATAGCGAGTCTCATGACGCGCAGAGCCTTTATGATAAGTTAGAGAAAGTGATCGTCCCTGGTTTTTATAACAACCGGCAGCAATGGATAGATGTAATGCGTAATTCCATAGCGATTAACGCCTCTTTTTTTAATACCCATCGCATGGTGCAGCAATACGTATTGAACGCGTATTTGTATTAAGATCTGTTCCTTAATTTTTCATTGAGCTCAAACTTTTATAGTGTTAATATATCTTAAAGGACGAATAGTATATGAACGCTTTTAATGAGGTGCAGGGTATGAAAGACGTTTTGTGCTTGATCCTGGGGGGAGGCAGGGGGACCAGGTTGTACCCGCTTACGAAATACCGGGCAAAGCCAGCTGTTCCGATCGCCGGAAAATACCGTTTGATCGATATCCCTATCAGTAATTGTTTGAATTCAGGGTTTAAGAAAATATCGATCCTGACCCAGTTTAATTCCGAATCATTGAATAAACATATTTCCCGCGCCTATAAGTTCGATTTCTTCTCGGGAGGGTTTGTTGAGATCATTGCCGCTGACCAGTCAATGGACCATGTCGACTGGTTCCAGGGGTCGGCGGACGCGGTGCGTAAATGCTTGAAGCATTTTAATGATTCCCGGATCAAATACATTATAATCTTGTCCGGAGACCAGTTATACCGGATGAACCTGCTGGATTTCCTCGCGTTCCATATTGAGAAGAATTCCGATATTACCGTTGCCTGTAACACGGTCGATCAGGCGGAGACTCATGAGCTGGGTATTATGGGGATCAATGATGATTGCCGGATCAAGCATTTTATCGAGAAGCCTAAATCAAAGCGCGATATAGATACTTTGGCATTTGAAATAGACGGCAGGCAGAAATTCCTTGCTTCAATGGGGATCTATGTGTTTACTAAGGCGGTCTTGTTTGACCTTCTGACCAGCAATTCAAAAGTCGATTTTGGAAAAGAAATTATCCCGGAAGCGCTGGAAACCAAACGCACGCACGCGTATATCTATAAAGGGTATTGGAAAGATATCGGTTCTATCAAGTCTTTTTACGAGGAGAACCTCGCTTTTACCGATTTAAAGCCCCCGTTAGACCTCTTTGACGAAAATTGGCAGTTTTTTACCCGTCCCCGGTACTTACCTTTAACGAAGATCATTAATAGCCGGATCGAGATGTCTAATATCGCGGAAGGGGCGCTTATTGAAAAATCAGAGATAGTTCATTCTATAATCGGTTTGCGCAGCAAGATCGGTTCAAATTCCGTTATTGAGGATTCTATCGTGATGGGCTCTGATTATTACGAAGAAAGCCCGCGCGGTGTGGGTCCCGGCTCATCATTTCTGCCTCTGGGGATCGGGGAGAATTGCCATATCAAAAAGACGATCGTCGATAAGAATGTCAGGATAGGAGATAATGTCAAGATAGTTAATAAGAATAACGTTCAGGAATTCGAAAACAAGTATTGCGTTATTCGTAATGGTATCGTTATTATCCCTAAGAATACGGCCATTCCTCCCGGGACCGTTATTTAATCCCCTATGCTTAAAAAATTCTTTTACGTATATATTTTAACCGCGGCGGCGCTGGGTTTGAGTTCCTGCGCGCGCGCTCCTGTGCGGGGGCCGGGCGTTTATCCTTCCGGTGAAGTTTTTCCGCCCCAGACCGCCCATGTGACGCGGCAGAATATATGCCATATTGTCGGGCCGGGTGAAACTATCTGGCGCATCAGCAAAATGTATGATGTCGATATGCGCGCGTTGATGCGCAAAAACAACCTAAAACATCCTACCGACTTAAAGATGGGGCAGCAGCTCATGGTGCCTGCTGCCGCGCCGGTCAGGCCGGTGATACCGCTTTATAATACCGCGCAGTGGAAATATATCATTGTTCATCACAGCGCCACCGATGAAGGAAATGCCTTATCATTATTTGACCTGCATCTGAAGCGGGGGTTTACCTCGGGGCTGGGGTACCATTTTGTTATCGCCAACGGCTCCTGCGGAAAGATCGACGGGCAGATCGAAGCGTCTCCCCGGTGGATCAAGCAGATGGACGGGGCGCATTGTAAAGCTTCGGGTATGAATCATCAGGGGATCGGGATATGCCTGGTAGGCAACTTCAGTAAAGAACTTGTCCCGGAGAAGCAGCTGGATGCTTTGGTATATCTGGTCAAGGTTTTAAAAAAACAGTATAAGGTCCCGTATGAAAATATATTAGGGCATGGCCAGGTCCCGGACGCAAGGACGGAGTGCCCGGGGACACGGTTTCCCTGGGAAGAATTCCACAGGCGTATTAGAGCTTCAGAGTAAAACTCAAGGCAGTTCCCACGTGTCACGCCCGCATGTTTTTAGCGGGCATCTAATTAAGTAACCTTTGTGAATAAGAAATTCAATCGTAAGGGTAGATTTTTTGTTTATATCGTTGAATGCGCTGATGGTACGTATTATACGGGATTTACCCCTGATTTAGAACGCCGTATCCAGCTGCATAACAGCGGTAAAGGGGCAAAGTATACCCGGGACAGGCGTCCGGTACGTTTGCTCTGGAATAAGGAATTTAAATGTTTTAAAACCGCTTTTTTCCGGGAAAGGCAGGTTAAAGCGCTCTCAAGAAAAAATAAAGGAGCGCTGATAAATGGCCAAGCGGTGCGTTTGAGCAAGCGGCGTAGCTTGTGGGTAAAGCGAAAGAAAAAAATTCAGCGGCGGCATGTAAAGCCGTTTAAAAACAAGCGCGCGGCTAAAAAAAAGCGTTTAAGTAAGGAACGAGAACCGGCAGGAAAGTAGATGCAGATAACTTCGCATATCCACGCTTTGAAAATTCCCTTCCAAGTCAAGGATCCATTCGGTTTTGTCCTTGATCGATTTGTATATGTATATTTGATCTACGGAAAGCGTGTTTATTTGATCGATACCGGAGTTGTTTCCGCGGGGCGGATTATTTTCGATTATCTTAAGAAAACCAGCCGGAAACCCCGGGATATCGCTTTGATCCTGCAAACTCATTCTCATCCCGACCATATTGGTTCGACTAAAATGATCCAAAAAAAGTCCGGATGTATCGTTGCCGCCGACCCGCGTGAAAAATCATGGATCGAAGATGTTGAATTGCAGGAGAAAGAGCGGCCGGTTCCTGGTTTTAAAGCCCTCATCGGCGGGCCGTGCGCGGTAACCCGCCTGCTCAAAGATAAAGAGGTGATCAGCCTTGATGAAGAGCTGAAGTTAAAGGTGCTCTCTACCCCGGGACATTCCCGCGGTTCAGTTTCTTTCCTCTTTCAGCAGGATAAAGCCCTTTTTACCGGAGACGCGGTCCCTTTGGCAGGAGACCTGCCTATTTATGAAGATGTGTTGGCTGCCGTAAGGTCAATTAAAAAGCTGCAAGCGCTTACCGATATAGATATATTGCTTGCCTCCTGGGACCATCCGCGCAGGGGAGAGCGCGTTAAAGAAGTAACGCAGGCAAGTTTGCGTCATTTGCAGCGTATTCATGAAGTTGTCGTTGCCCTCAGTAAATCAAATCCTTCGTTCGGTGCAAAAGAGCTCACTCTGTCGGTTATGGCAGAATTCGGCCTTCCTAAATCAATTGTAAACCCCCGGATCACCGAGTCTATCTGCGCGCATATGAAAGCCCGCGCCAGGAAAAATTTATTAAAAGATTAGAAGGTTGAGTTTCATTTTCAACAATAACGGTGCCAGTCACAAATCGCGTGACAGTCACCGTTTTTGATCAACCGTCATTTTTTTGATCCCCGCTTAAAGCATGCGGGGATGACTATTGTGGCGCATGCGGGGATGACGTATTGGGTGTAGTTTACTCGGTTCTAATTTAATGTCATGCCCGCAAGTTTACTCGGCTCTAAGCGGGCATCTAAAAGCGTCACCCCGCGCTAATAGGAAATTGCGCGGGTGTGCCGCTTTCTGTGGCAGAAAACGTTTTCAAAAGTGACCCTTGCCGCCTTGATTTACCTTACCTATATATGGCATTATTTATTAATACCTTTTATCCGGTAAAATCCTATATATTGACGCTCAACATCTTTAATCTATGAAGCCAAAGTTCGTAAAGATCTTATCGATCATTATCTGCCTTTTGCTAAGCGTTCAACAAACGGGCTTCGCGCAAGTTGCTTCTTCGATCGATATCGCGGGCCGTTTGAGCGGGATACGTAATTCTTTTCTGCCTGATTCATTCCACCCGCTTCATTTGCGTTATTTGGCTTATACGCCGGGAGATGATAGCTTTCGTTTTCTCTTGGATAAAGGAAGTTTGAGTTCAGCTGATGAGCAAGAATTGGAAAGCGCCTCAAAGCAATTATTCCAATATTTTCTGACAGGACTTTCTCTTCCTAACGACAGCTTTTGGGTCAATTTGAGGCCTGATGAAGAAGACAATATTATCGATCTCCGTCTGGCTCAAACTGATGCCGGAAGGATCATGCTTGAGTCTGACCTGCAGCTTAAAAAAGATACCGCGCGTTTTACGTCTCCCGAAACTGCCGAAGGAAGGCTCTATTGGGACAAGCTTTATAAGCGCGCCGCGCAGCTTTACGGCAGCGATAACGTAACGATCCCGACATTGACCAGGCCTTGGATCGTGCCGGCAGAGATCATCATTCGCGAGACCGCGGATTCCGCATATATCTATAAAGCAACGCTTAAAGTACAGCTGGAGCAGGATCATCTCAAGGATTCTCAAACTTATGATCTCGGCGATCCCCGGGCGTCGGCTTTGAATGAATATTCCAGTCAACTTATCCGTGAACTTATTCTGCCGAAGTTAACCAGGGAGGTTAATTCTTCAAAAGCATATGCCTGCCTGCGCCAGGTGTATTATTCTCTGGTCCTGGCGCAGTGGTTTAAGAAGCGGTACGCGGGCGAAGAAAACCAATATTCAAAGCGCATAGATACAGGAGACCTTGCGGGAATTAAGTCCGGATCCGCGTGGTCGAAGACGGCCTATTTTAACGCATATAAACGCTCTTTTTCCGAAGGCGAATATAACCTGAAAGAGCCGGTGCATAGCTCCGCGGGGCAGTCGGTCCGCAGCTATTTCAGCGGAGGAGAAATATTGGAAGTAGTTATCCCGTCTTACGGGCAGGCAGGTGCTGTTACGTCTATTGTGTCCCCCCGAGCATCTTCGGCGATACTGGGCAGGGGGTTAGTGAGGTTTATGGGCAGGGTGCTTCTTGCCGGTATGGTAGTTACCGGATTAAGCTGGGTGAGTGCCGATGCTGCCGCCCTCAAACAACCAGCGGCCGCGCATCAAAAAAACATTACACGGAAAGAACAAATAACGCAGTTGTTACGCCGGGATATCATTGATCTGATCATGTTGATCCAAAATAAGAAAGATCCCGCGGATATTTCACTGAAAAAACGGCAGGTATTGGATAAGGCCAGGGCAATAAATGTTCAATTCTCAGAGCTGCTTTCGAAAGTGCTGGTGCCCGGAGCAATAACAACTCAATCCGAATACGATGAAATAAAAAAACAAATATCCCTGATCAATGAGCAATTCCTTGTGGCTGATGAGTCCGGTTTTTATATGGAAGCATATACGCGGGATAACCGTATCTTACTTTTAGCATATTCCATCGAAAGGCGCGAAAACTACAGGTTAACTGACGGAAGCCAGGTCAGCGTGTTGTATGTTTCACGTTTAGACAACCTGAATTTTGAGCCTGCTAAATTCGGGCATAATTCCAAGCTTGATAAATTTGTGGTTGTTTTGTCAGAGGCGACAGCGAACAGGGCCCGGGAGATAGCGGGTGTTTTAAAGGGCGATAAATATTACGCTTCGGCTTCCCGGAAATTCCTCGCGCACATGGAAAATTTGGCGCGGGTAGCCGTCAAAAAAGATTTCTCCGGAAAAAGTGAAGCGGAAATAAAGAAGATATTAGACTGGCAGGTTGAGCTTCATGAACTCGGGCATAAGCAAAATGATCTGTCCGGGGCAGCTGAAAAGCTCAAAGGGTTCCGGGATGGGAAGATCATTAATGAAATTATAGCCGCGCTTGTCCCTGTTGTTTACGGCCCGGCTCCTTATATTGAGCTTTTAGACATCATCGAGGGCATAGCGGTAAATACGAGAATGAGTTATCCGTCAGCCGTTGTTGTGAATGAATTCGCGCGGGAATTAGGGGCTCAGAAGGAATATACCGGCATGGGGGACAGCGCTACTGCCATTGATCTCGGTAAAATTCTGATTGAAACCGATAAGGATACGTTAAGAAAAACAGCTGAAAAGATACTGCGTAAGTTCTCGGATAAAGCGGGAGCCAATACCTTGGATTCAGAATTAATTAAAAAGTCGGTCGAAAAACATTCCTCTTCGCCTATGGAAGAAAAAAAAGGGCTTACCGCCGCCCAAAACAGAGTGGCGCAGGCTCTGGAGGAGGCTTTTAAGGTGTCGGAGTACGCGCATGGAGGGTTTGGCGCGGTAATTGACGCAAGGGATGTTTTAGAGTCTTTGGGAGATGATGAAGAAAGCGTTCAGGAGCTCATTCGGCAGGTTGTAATGACCCGGCCCGGGTTCCCGAAGGCTGATATAGGGAAGAATATCCTGGAATTTAATTACCGGTTTAAGAAAGAGTCATTTCTAAATGGGGCCGATAAGACATACCTGTACCTGAGCGCTAACGGCGAAGTCCTCGGCAGGATGAATGTCGATATACTTACGGGGATCAGAGAAGGTAAACTTACCGATATAGGAGTTATCCCCGGGAAGCAACGCGGCGAGTCGCATATCGGGACATTCTTAATGAATGTTTTTCTGAGTGAGTTATACAAAAAACGGATAAAGACCGCTAAAATAATGGCGGAGAAAGAATCAACTCAGTTTTATATCAGGTATCTTGAGAAAGAACTTTTGATCGAGGAAAATGATTATTGGAAACACGGCATTAATTTAAGGAGGGAAGCGTATTTCGATTATTTTACCATGCGCGTCGATCATATTATCGGTAAAGTTGGATCGTCATCACCGGTTTCTTCATCGCAACGGCAGGAAGCTGCCGGGTTATTCAACGGAACGGGAGCAGGCCGGCTGGGCGGTATAGATTTTCGCGCGCTTCCTATTGTTACGCAAGCCATGGTAAACCTTAAGGCCTGCGCGCCGGGGGCGCGAATTGATCATTTGCGCGGCGTTAACCTGAATGATGAGCTTAAACAGATGCGGCAGCTCGTGGATGCCCGCGTATGCGTATCCTCGGATAGGGTCAAAGAATATGTCCAGGCGCTTTCTTTTCAGGGGGCCGACGGCCGCTCGGTTGATGGTGCCGTATCCTTTATAGCCGATATGCTTAAAGTACAGGAAGGCAATTATGAAGAGACAGATCCGCTGCTTCGCGATATTCTGGTTATCCTTGATACGATAGTCGATCCCCAGGACCTGGAACGGGTATTTTCCGGTAATGCTCAGTAATGAAATGCTTTTAAAAATCCTTCAGGCAGCCTCTTGTTTTTTCACGCCGGCGGTGTTTTTGTGATAAAATAAATCATATCTGTAAAAGTATATCCTTTTAAATGTTTTTATGGTTTTATTCCGGCGTTCATCGGGATCACCAGGTAAGGCCCAAATTCTATCTTCAGTATGGATAAAAAAGAAATAGATATCCTCTCAGTCAAACGTTCAATAGGGTGGGCTTATCCTGAGCTGAAATGGCTCAACCCGTCAGCGTGCCCGCGCGTAAATGAGGAAAGGTCGGCGCTGCTTGCGTCTTTGAGCGGAAAAGTCCGATACTCATTTTTAGGGAGTAAGATATATACCGGTTCCCTTTCGCGGGGGTGCCGATTATGCGGGCAGGGACACTGGTCGTGTTTGTTCCTGAACCGGGATTGCGGCAGGAATTGTTTTTATTGCCCTCAGGATAAAGAGAGTAAAGATTTTTTTGCTCCATCGGAAGAGATCGCTTTTAACAGCCCCCGTGAATATGCCGATTACCTGAAGGCTTTCAGGTGTAAAGGAGCAGGTTTGAGCGGTGGAGAGCCGTTTGGCGATTTCGAGAAATTAGCCGGATATATAAAGACAATGCGCGGTTGTTTGGGGAAGCATTTTTATCTTTGGGTATATACGAACGGCGACCTGGTTACTAAAGAGAAATTACGGGTTCTTAAACGCGCCGGCTTGAATGAGGTCAGGTTTAATATAAGTTCCCGCGGATATGATTTAGGGCCGCTCAGACAAGCATCAGGAATCATCGATACTGTTACTGTTGAGATCCCGATGATCCCTGAAGACTTCGAGTGCCTCAAACGGCTTTTAGGGGAAATGAGTAAAGCCGGTGTTAAACACCTGAATTTGCATCAGCTGCATGCCAATAAGGTTAACTACAGGAATTTTCTTCGACGGGATTATACTTTCCTGCATCAGCCGGGCATACCTGTCCTTGAATCGGAGATAGCAGCGCTGCGGTTAATAAAATACGCCGTTAAGAATGAAGTTGCGTTGCCGCTTCATTACTGTTCCGCCATGTATAAGGATAAATTTCAGAACAAAGGATACCGCGCCCGTAAGGCGGGACTGTTAAAACTTCCTTTTGAAGATGTGACTGAGGCAGGGTATATACGGCGACTGTCAGTAGAAGGCAGGGAGCGGTCAATCAATAAGATCGCGAGAGCTTTGGGTAAAAAAGGGGTTTTCAGCAGGCAAATATATAACTCCAAACATCAGGCTGAGATCTTTATCCGTTTGTCCTCGCTGCCATTATTCGACGATGCCGAATGCTGTTTTACGTTAACGTATTTTACTCCTTTTGTAACGGTTAATCCTGCCGGCGGGCAAAAGAGTAAAAAGATCAAGCTGGGGTTTGACGCGAGGGCCTTTGTGGCGAGTAGGCCTGCGGCGTATTTTGGGGAAATAAGCAAGCCGGCGATCCTGGGTTTTTATCGAATATATTTAGAGAAGCAGGGTGAACGCGATACGTTGGAGCTGTTCTACCGTAATTACAATTTGAGAAATAAAACGCAGGCATCGATCGTAAAAAAAGGGATCGAGTTCTTGAAGTCCGTGCGGACCTGGGAATTGCTTGAATCCGGTTTTCCCGATATTTATTAAACCGCCTTATAATAAAATGAATGCCGCTTTTAACGCGGAGTTTAATACTGTTAGATGAGTCAAAGTATGGTAAAATAAAAAAATTGATCGTAGCGCTTAATATTCAGTAAAATACTGCCACTCGCGTGCGAATAACGTTATTTTCTTTTTTCAATTTTGTTGAGTCTTATGGCGTGCGCATGTTATCTTCCAGCTTTACCGCTGCCGTTTTACAATGTTATTGTCGATAATCCATGGGAGACTCAGGACGCTGGGGTGAGCTTCATAATTTACGTCTTTTTGAGCAAAAACTTTAATCTGAGTGAGATCCTTCGGGCTGCGACCCTTCGTCTGCGTAGAGCATAGGGTTCGTTCTGAGGGCATCAGCGGTTTTAACGATGGTTATCCTGGGAGCTGAAGATTTGTTATTCAAGGGGTCTCACCTGGAGCGTAATGCGTTGTCCGGGGCCGGATTCAAGAAAAATGAGTTTTTCGCGCTTTATTACGGATTAAAAAAAGTTCAAAGGGGGGACTTGCGCGCGGGTTCAGCGCGCGCGCTCAGCAAATACTATAAGGGATTTGGAATAGAGGTTGGTTTTTCGGCTTATAAAGCCGGGTTTGCAAACGGCTTAGCCGGTAAAAGGCCGATATCCGACAAGAAAGCCAGGATATTTTATTATGCTTCAAGAAACCGCGCCCTTCTTGAATCGGCTCGCCGCATAGAGGCTGATTTGTTTTCAGGCGAAGACGATCACCGGTCTTTGACCGCGAGGCTTGGGGTTTTACTGGGATATCCGGCTTGTTGTATCGGATTTTTCATAAAGAATAATTCTTTGCGGTCGCCGTCTATAATACTTAACGCGATCAAAAACACTTCGGGACAGGCCCGCGCGGAATTGAATATTTTAGGGGCCGCGGACCCTTTGATAAGCCATATGCCGTGCTCATTTTCCTGTAAGAATTCATTGCGTTACGCCAGGAAGCTTGCCGGAATTGTTCGAAGGGACTGCCGTGACGGCGCGGGAACGTATATTTATTTTAATAACGGTTGTTTCCTTAAGCTTCGGCCCCTTCGCTGCCCGGCAGCTCTGAAAAAATACGCTCTCGATGAGGTTTCGAGCGGGAGTTTTGGCGGGAGTTTTAACGATACCGCCGCTATGCGGTCTTTGCTCAACGCGTTCAAGAGCGCAGATACTTTAAAAATGGGCAAGGAAGTGACCCTTTATAGGTCGGGAAAGGCTTTTTTTTCTTTCCCGGCGCATAGTTGCGATTGGGAATGTATTAAGTTTGAGTAGCGCCGCGTGCGTGTTTTAGCGTCGGCTTATTTCGGGTGAGCGTTTGCTCACAAAGAGGCAAGGGGTTATATGTTCAGCGATAAGGGGACTATGACGATTGATCCACGGATGAAAAAGCATGAAGACTTGACGGGCGTTCCTGCCGATACCGAATGCCTCTTGATAAACGCGGGAATGCCTTTAATGAGCGTGGGCGTATCTACAATGTATTATTCTTTAAAGCAGGCCCGGGTTAAAGCCGCAATTATAACGATCGGCCCCGATAATGCCTTTGACAAATTGTCCCGCATTGAGAAGTTGCCGCATCTAAAGCTGATCGGTTTTTCTTTGCATTGGCACCCGCAAATCGCTGTTTCATTAAAACTCGCGGAGCTTATTAAAACGCTGCCGAACGCAAGAAATATCCCCCTTGTTTTCGGGGGAATGACCGCTTCTTATTTTTCCGACGCGCTAATTAAAATGCCTTTTATCGACTTTGTTGTTAAGGGAGATGGCGAGTTGCCGGTAGTCCGGTTGTTTAAACAGGTAACTATCGGCGGACATGATTATTCCGGTGTCCCTAACCTGTTGTATAAAAAAGACGGTATATTCCTTAAAAGCGCTAATATATTCACTATTTCCGGCCGAGAGATCACGGCGTTAGAAAAGAAAGTGATAGGCGACGGCAAGTTGTTTCAAGAAACAGGTTGTGTTTTAAGTATCGGCCGCGGATGCGAGCAGGATTGTATATACTGCGGGGGTAATATCGCGGCTTTGCCGCAATGGGGCAATCGGGTGAGCGTGCTCAGGAGAACAGTCCGGAGCTTTAGAAGTTCTGTCGCGGCTGTTATAGCGCGGGGGCAAGGGCTTTATTTATTAAATGATTATGACGGAAAATGCTCTTTTATCAGCAGGTGCCTGAGAGGGTTCGACCTTTCCGGCATTAAATTTCTAAGCATTGATGTCAGAGGAGTCCCTGATTACGAGAATATTGCCGGCTCACTCGCCTCTACGCGGGATAAATATGATTTTCCGGTCACTATAGAGATAAGCCCTGAAGTAGGCAGTGAAACGGCCCGCAAGAAAGTTAAAGGCTTCGCGTTCCCTAATAAGAAGCTCACCGCGTTTATCGCGAAGATGCTTTCGCGTTTTAAGCGCGCAAAGGTTTATTTGTTTTTTAGTTATTTCCATCCCTACGAAGATAAATATAACCTGGCTACGCGCGCCCTGATATGCTCTTTAACTGAAAAATTCCCGGAATATGTCCAGGAGGGGAGGCTGGTGATAAATTTCTTTCCTTTGGCGACAACTCCTTGCTCCGCGTTACAGCGGGGGCGTGTCGGAAAACTTAAACATGATGTTCACGGCTTAGGCGATTATTGCCGCAAGCTTTTGAAGACGAGCTCGCCCCGGGGGAATTTCTTAAGCCATTGCTTAAGCACTATGAGATTAGAGGAAATAGATTATTACGGGTCTTTGTTCGATTATGAAGTGGTGCTTCGCTGTAAGTTCCCCATAGTTTATTCGGGTTTGGTAAAATTGTTCCCTCGTTTTAAGGAGTTTACGGTATTCCTTAAGGAATGTTATGATATCGTCTATCATATATACGCGCAGCCATCCTTGCAGTCGCTGCCGTACCGGCATAGTATAGCTGAAGAAGGTATGTGCCTTTTGGGCTTTGCTTATGGCTCTGAATCCTACGTGCCTGCCGGTAAAATACAGGTAATTTGGCTGCAGGTCATTAAAACAATGCTGTTAAAAAATAAAAAAAGTTTTACGAGTAAGTATAAGGTGTTAAAGCCCGCAAGGGCATCTCTGCAAGCACAATACACGCCCGGCGCTTATGAAAACGCGTTGAACGCGGTGGTTGAATCACTTGATGTGTCTTTGCGGCGGGAGGCTTACGCGTTGTTCGGTGAGTCTCCGGTTGAATTGTCGTTTTATGAGATCCTGCTTAAAAATCATGAAAAAATAGAGACGATCAAGAATAATGATTTCTCAAGGCTCCTGCCGGTTAAAAATCCCCTGGTCCAGGTTTTACCGTTATCGTTCACGCAGGTGGTTGTCGAGCCTTTATCAGACAATCAAAATCTTAAAATGCTCGGTAAAAGCTTCTTTGAACAGCTCATAAGCGCGATAGATTATAAACGGCTTCCCCGTAAATTAGCAGAGCCCTTGCGGCAATATCTCGTTAATCCAGACAGGCTGCGCAGCAGCCTGAGTGTTTCGGCGGGGAAGTTTTGGGGCAGTATTATGAAAAGCGAGGGGTTTAGCGGCCTTTTAACCGAAGTTATTATTGAAGGATGTATCCCTCAAAAAGAATTGTTGGAACACGCGCAGCCGTCTTTTCTTTCGCTTGATAAATTTTATGGGGTATTAAACGGTATTTGTGATATCCGCGCCCTTAATTTTTACTTAAACCACATACAACTCAAGTATGGAATACGCCGTGTTTATGAAGCCCGGTCAGGGAGTGTCTATAGCTTTACTTCCTGTTATTTTCCGGATCAAATTATTATCGCGAAGCCCATTATTTTCTCAGGTGTCCTGAACGATGAAGAAATGGAGTTCTTTCGTTTATCTGACGGGACAAAGGTGTTGCCTGATATTATTGCCGCTTTGCGCCAAAAGTGCGGTGAGGCAAGGACCAATGATGCCTGCCTGAAAGATATGATCATTTCTTTGTACAGCAGGCAGTTGGTTTATTAATGTATGACCGGTTGAAATTTATCGATAAGGGATAACGTTATGAGCGGCAATTCATCTTCAAAAACTGACCTTTTAAAGCGGTTTGAAAGAGCGATCGGCCCCGTCACGGCAGGGTTTATCCTTGATATGGTTGATTTCTTTTCTTGGGGGCCTGCCGGCATAATCCTGGGATTATTCGCGGGAAGCGCGCTGGGTTGGTACCTGAGCGGTGTTTTAGAGGTAACAAGAAAATGGCGGATCATTCTGACGTGGCTGGCAGGGCTATATTGTTTTATGCCGGGAACAGAATATCTGCCCGTGGGCACTGTCGTGGGCGCGTTGTGCCGTTTTTTTCAGCCGTTACCGCAAAAAAACAAGGCTGATGATACGGGTAAAGGCAGTGGGGCGTAATGAGGCCGGCCTTACGCGTCAAAATGATTGACAGGCTTGCTAAACATGCTATGATTATTGAAATCGTAATACTAAAAGGATAGGAAGCAATGGCACAGTTAGTCAGGTTCGGCGTATCATTGGAGAAAGACCTGCTTGAGCGTTTTGACGGGCATTGTAGAGGCAGGAAATATACCAACCGCTCTGAGGCGATCAGGGACCTTATCAGGGAGGACCTGGTCAAAAAACAATGGCGGGAAGGCTTTGAGATCGCAGGCACGATCACGATGATCTATGACCATCATCGCAGGTCCCTGGTAAATAAGCTTATGGAGCTCCAGCATGATTTCGGCGGTATTATTATTTCAACCCAGCATATTCATCTGGACCATCATAATTGCCTTGAGATAATCGCGGTCAAGGGAAAACCGCAAAAGGCGCAGGAGCTTGCCGATACGTTGAAGGCGGTTAAGTGGGTAAAGCATGTTGCTTTGAGTTTATCAAGTACGGGAAGGGATATCTGAAGTATTATTTTTTTATTCATTCGTAACACGAAAGATAGAATCGTGGTATGAAGGCTTCCCGTAGTTGTTGTTAAGCTGTATCCGGTGAAATATCAGTGTTAAGGAAAGATCCTCCGGTTTTAAGACGAGGAATACTATGCATATGGCAGATGCTTTAATTTCTCCCGCGGTGGGTGCAGCTATGGGGGCGGCGACCATGGGGCTTATCGTCTTTAGCGCCCGCAAGGTCAAGCAGGAAGCGGATGACCGTAAAATCCCGCTTATGGGAGTCCTGGGCGCTTTTATTTTTGCCGCCCAGATGATAAACTTCAGTATTCCGGCGACGGGTTCCAGCGGGCATCTTGGCGGAGGAATGATATTGGCGATACTCCTGGGCCCCTGTGCCGCTTTTTTGGTCATGGCTTCGGTGCTGGTCGTGCAGGCGCTTTTTTTCGCTGACGGCGGGCTTTTAGCCTTAGGAAGCAATATTTTTAATCTCGGTTTTTTTCCCTGTTTTGTCGCTTATCCGTTAGTTTATCGTAAGATAGCCGGAGGCACTCCAACGCAGGGTAAGATACTCGCGGGCTCGGTCATCGCGTCTGTGATCGCTTTACAGCTGGGAGCTTTTGGTGTAGTCCTGGAAACGGTATTTTCAGGGCTGTCGGAGCTGCCGTTTCGAGTGTTTGTGCTCATGATGCAGCCGATCCATTTGGCAATAGGTGTTGTGGAAGGTTTGGTGACCGCGGCGGTTGTTACTTTTGTTTGGAAGGCCAGGCCGGAGTTAGTAAGCTCTCCTCAACAGGCGGCTTCACCCGGAAAAGTTGAAATGAAAAATATCTTTGCCGGATTTATCGTAGCCGCGGCGGTTGTTGGCGGGGTATTGAGCTGGTTTGCCTCCAACAATCCGGATGGTTTGGAATGGGCGATATTTAAAACTCTCGGCAAAGAAAGATTTGTTAACAATAACGCGATACATAGTTCTCTATCCGGCGTCCAGGAAAAGACAGCTTTTTTGCCGGATTACGGCTTTAAAAAGAAAGATGTTCCTGCGGAGCCTGAAGCTGCGCCGCAGGCATCCTGGCCGGCAGTTGACCCGGGAACGTCTGTATCGGGTTTAGCCGGGGGGGGATTAACGCTCTTGTTGGTTGTTTTGGCCGGTTTGGCGCTTAGGCGCCGTAAGCGTTAGGACCAATATGAACAATATCGGTAAGAATTATTTTGACATCGGGTATTTGGATGTTTTGGCGGGGGGCAGCAGCTTTTTGCACCGCCTTGACCCGAGAGCTAAATTAATCACGTCTTTAGTGTTTATCGTTATGGTGGTATCGTTCGATAAATACGCGTTTTCAGCGCTGCTTCCTTTTTTTATCTATCCTGTAGCCCTGGTTTCTATCGGTGGATTGCCGGTCAGGTATTTATTAAGAAAAATATTATTGGTTTCACCGTTTGCCCTGTTGGTCGGTATCTTTAATCCTTTTATCGACAGGGAAATAGTCCTGCGGGTGGGAGGGGTTGGTATTCCCGGGGGGTGGGTTTCATATTTGTCGATACTGATCAGGTTCTTCCTGACCGTTTCAGCCGCGTTTATCTTAATAGCTACTACGGGATTCAACGCTGTTTGCGATTCATTGATCAAATTAGGGGTTCCCCGGCCTTTTGTCGTCCAGCTTTTATTCTTTCACCGGTATATTTTTATCCTGACCGATGAAGCTGAGCGGATGGTCAGGGCAAGGCAGCTTCGGACATTTGATACCCGCCTGATGGGATTTAAAGTTTTTGTGGCGTTAGTGAGCAATTTGCTGCTGCGTACCCTCGACCGCGCCGAACGGATCTATAGAGCTATGTGTTGCCGTGGTTTTGACGGCCGCGTGCGTATGATCAGGACAATGAAAATAACCGGTAAAGAGATCGGATTCGCGTGGGGATGGATATTCATGTTCGTTTTTTTTAGATGTTTTAATGTCCCTTTAATTTTCGGGGAACTGATCACGGGAGCCTTAAAATGAGCCATCATATTGTGGAAGCCGAAGACCTGCATTTTTCATATCCTGACGGAACCCGGGGATTGTCAGGCGTATCGTTTCATATCTCACACGGAGAGTCCGTGGCTTTGGTCGGGGCCAATGGCGCCGGTAAATCAACGCTTCTACTGCATTTGAACGGCTGTTTGTTCCCTCAACGAGGGAGGCTGCGTATCGGCGATATCATCTTAGGCCCTGATAACCTTAATGTGGTACGCCGCAGCGTGGGCATGGTTTTCCAGAATCCCGATGACCAGTTGTTCATGCCGACGGTTTTTGACGATGTGGCTTTCGGCCCGTTAAACCTTGGTTTTCCAAAAGCGGAGGCCGAGCGCGCCGTAGCCCGCGCGCTTGAGACGGCCGGTGTCGCCCATTTAGCCGGCCGGCCGCCGTATAAGCTTTCTCAGGGGGAAAAACGTTCTGTTTCTATAGCTTCGGTGCTGGCTATGTCTCCTGATGTCCTGGTAATGGATGAGCCTACCTCAAGCCTTGATCCCCGCTCCCGGAGGCGTTTGATCGAACTATTGAAAACTTTTCAGCATACCAAGATCATTGCTACCCACGATTTAGATATGGCAATGGACCTTTGTGAGCGTACGATCGTTCTTCATTCCGGCAGAGTGACCGCGGACGGTAAAACACAAAAGATACTCCAGGATGAGCGGTTGCTGCGTTCAAGCGGCCTTGAAAAACCGCTTGGCATGCAGCAGTGCCCGGTATGCCGGAAATAAAAGACGATCCTCCTTTTATCTTAGTGAGGCACTCATCGGGTAAGTTCAGTGTGCCGCTTGAGCGGCTGTCTTGAAATCGTTTATTTTCCCCGGAAACCTTCATATCAGGGATGTTCGCCTATTAAAAGTTAAAATATGATTGCTTCTTCTTGTTGACAAAACTTAACGGGGAAGTAAAATAGCTAAATGCGTACTTAAATCAAATAAACGCGGCACAAAAGAGTAAGGCTTAAAATTCCTGTACGTTTTTAGCAAAATTTCATCGGGTGTTCTTTTTTTCCGGCTTATTTATATCTATGAATTATGATTAAGATCATTTTAAACCGCCTATCGCAAAAAATTAAAAAGAAGGCGTTTACTCTTCTGGCGTGCTTTTTTCTTTTTTTGCCGTTTTACGCGTCGGCTCAGGATGTATCTCCCGGAGAACAACCCGCAGCGCAGGGAAGCCGTTTTAAATCGGAATCAGAACAGAACAAAAAAAGCTCAGAGAAGAAAAAAGCCAAAGTTCCCGTTATAGAGCTTGAGAAAGAAAAGGAGACGCCTGTTCCGGGGCAGGGTGTTTCTTTTGTCCTTAAAAATGTCAGGATAACCGGTTCTACTATATTCAGTCCCGATGAGCTTTCCTTCGCGTATAAAAATTATATCGGCAGGCAGGTTGTTTTTAATGATATCGAGCGAATCGCCTCCGTGGTGAAATCCCGCTATAAGAAAAAAGGCTATCTTACCAGCGATGTTTATATTCCCGAACAGGATGTCGCCCGGGGCGAGGTGGAGATACGGGTGTCCGAGGGAAAAACAGGAGAGATCAAGCTGGAAGGTAATAAATGGTTTTCCCGCCCGCTTTTGGAAAAATACATACATTCAAAAAGAAATGAATTATTAAATATCTTTACCCTGCAGAAGGACTTGCTGCGGCTTAATCAAAATCCCGATCTTGAGCTGGCCGCGGTTTTATCGGCGGGTGAGGAGCCGGCAACTACCGATATAATATTAAAAGTCCGGGATAATTTTCCTTATCATGCCGGATATAGCTATGATAATCAGGGCACGCGCCTGGTCGGGAAATCGCGGAATTCCCTTGTTTTCCGCGGCACGAATTTCTCCGGGCATAATGATTTTCTTATCGTGAATACCCTGAAGAGTGAAACTTCACTCGGTGAATTTTTCAGTTATACCCTGCCTCTGGGCACGAATGGCGCGCGCCTGGGCTTTGACTTTACCAATTTCTATCTGAGGTTGGGAAGCGAGTATAAAGACGCGGATATAACCGGGACCACGCAGATATTCACCCCGCATGTCTCCTCAGAGCTGTTCCTGTCGCCTGATTTTCAGGCGTACGCCGATTTAGGCGTTGATATCAAGTCGATCAAGAAAAAAAGCGGCGGCGATACCGTAACAAACGATCAGATCCGCTCGTTTTACGGGGCCCTTGATTTCGCGAAGATCGATTCTTTTTTGGGCGGTGGACAGACTATTTATTCGCCGCGTTTCAGTTTTTTCACGAAAGATTGGCTGGGTGCTTCCAGCCGCGATCATCCGTCGGCAAGCAGGTCGGGCGCCGGAGGGTTCTTTTTTAAATACGAGCAGGCACTCTCGCGGATCCAGCGGGCGCCGGGGGACAGCTTTATTTCTGTGCGCTCGCAATTCCTGGCTGCTTCCCGCACGCTTCCTTCTTCCGAACAGCTTCAATTGGGGGGCGCTCACTCTGTCCGCGGGTATCCGGAAGGCGAGTATCTCGCGGATATCGGCGCTTTCTTGAATGTGGAGTGGGTATTCCCGGGCTATTTTTTCCCTAAAGGATATAAATTACCACGGGCGAATTTGCCGTTAAGAGACCAGTTCCAGCCGGTTATCTTTTTTGACCTGGGGGAAGGTAAGTTAAAAAAAACCGGAGAGGGAGAAAGGCATACCATGACCCTGATGGGCGCGGGAGCCGGAATAAGGTTCCAGTTTAATAAAAATCTTTTTCTGCGCCTGGATTGGGCAAAACGGCTGGGGCAAAAGCCTTCTTCAGGCCAGGGGCCGTCAAATTTCTATATTACCTGTCAGTTGGAGATATGATCCTCTTATTCAATCCTGAAATAAGTTAAAAGATCGTGATCCCCCGCCCGTCATGTTTCCCTTTGTTTTTTTATATAATATGTTATAATTAATGGCGATAGATGATACGTGAAGATGCGGTCATAAATTTAATGATAAGCGTTTCAAGTTACCTAAGGTCTCAAGATGAGGAAAATCTGGGCAATAGGAACAGCTTTTTTGTTTTTCCATTTTTCTCTCTCCTCGTTATATGCCCTTCCTTCGGGTGAAACCGTAGAAGCCGGTAATGCCAGCTTTGAACGTCCGGATGCCTCCACCCTTAATATCACCGCCTCCAACGGGACAATTATTAATTTTTCTGATTTTAATATCGCGCCTCAAGAAAGCGTGAATTTTAATGCTTTTGACCCGGCGTTAGCGTCGTATACCAATGTGTTAAGCAGGGTCTCCGGAATAAACGCAAGCGACCTCCTCGGCACCCTCAACGCAAATCTTAACCTGTTTTTGGTCAATACAAACGGAATACATTTCGCCTCCTCCTGCCGGGTCAACGCCAATAATTTTGTCGCTTCAACTCTGGATATTTCCACCAATAATTTTATCGACGGTAATTATATCCTCCAGCATACGGCGGACGGCAGCTACGCGCGGATCCTTAACGAAGGCAGGATGAACGCCGGCAATATAGCTTTAGTGGCAAGCGCGGTTGAGAATACCGGTTTGATCATTGCCCGGGCCGGGACAGCGCATTTGTCTTGCGGAGATAAGGTAACGGTAAGCTTCGATGAGCGCGGGCTTATTCAGGTAGAGATCGATGAAGAGACCAGCGGCAAGGTCGTTGATTTAAAAGGCAATACCGTAAAAGACGCGATAGCGAATTCAGGTTCGATAGAAGCAAGAGAAGTGGTGATGAGTTCAAAGACCGCCTCAGGAATATTTGAGAATGCTGTGAATCAGACTGGGATCGTTAAAGCCGCGGCCATGACACAGGAAGGCGGCGTTATCAAGATCAGGTCAAACAGGGATATACAAGTTTCAGGTACTTTGGAAGCGTCTCAAGGACAGATCCATGTTTCAAGCAATGATTCTGTTTCGGTTAAGGCAGAGCTCAAAACATCTGGTAATACAGAGATTACGGCAGATAAAGATATAGTTGTCAGCGCGGATATAGCTGCTTTTGATGGGGATTTGAGCTTAATTGCCGATGCCGACCTGGATGGCGCGGGTTCGTTCAGGCAGGCAGAGGGAACGTTGATCTCATCTGTTAATTACGGCGATATACTTATTCAATCTTCCGGTGAGGGCAGTCTTGCAAATATTATTTCCGCGGGAGATCTTATTTTGGTGCAGGGAGGATTGCCCGCGATATTTACGCAGCAGCCTGATTCATATATCTCTACTATTGGTTCAATGATGATCGGGCGGGGAGTTGCGGTCAAAGCGGCAAATACTCACTACGCCGTTGGAAAAGATTTTATGAATCTAGGCGGTTTTAACGCGCAAAATTCTTTAGTGGAGATGGCGTCTGATAAGGCGGCGATAATTTCCGGAGATATTACTTTTAATGACCTTAAGATCATTGTCCCAGGGAAGAAAGTCGCTGTTACTGCGGGGGATACGATAACGGTAGTGGGAGATTTGACTGTCAGGGGTTCATATGGCAATCTTGTGGCTCTTGTTTCAACGCAGCCGGGTGAACAATGGAAAATATTGCCGCAAGGCGGGACGGATATCGTATATACACAGATAGGTGATTGTTTCAACGCTCGAGGCCCTCCGCTTATGGCCATTCATTCCAGCTCTCTCGGTAACAACTGCAATCTTGATCTTGATCCCTATTGGACCGGAGAAGGCGCAAGCCTTAATTGGTCTGATCCTGATAACTGGGATACAGGTTCTCTTCCTACTGAATTCGATACTGCCACCTTTGACGGGGTAACCGGCACAAATCCGAATAAAGATTCTTATATTGACCCTGATTTTAACGGCACCGTAGCTCGTTTTGTTATTGAAGGCTACGCGGGCGTTATTACTCTCGGCCGCGATATTACGGTCACCGGCGATATTATCCTTGCCAGCGGCAGCTTAAAAGCGCGGGAATTTACTATTTCGATCGGTGGTAATTGGGTTAACGCCGGTGGACATTTTCAGGCCGGTAATTCTACCGTCGTCTTTTATGACGCTTCAAGATCATCCCTGATCGCCGGCAATAATACATTTTATAACTTTACCTGCGTTACTGCCGCTAAGAAATTATATTTTGAGGCAGGATATACTACTACCATTAGCGCGGCTTTGAAACTGCAGGGAGCTTACGCGGAACATGTTCGGCTGCTTTCAAGCGAACAGGCTGAACAATGGTACATCGACCCTCAAGGCCCACGGGATATTTCTTATACCTGGGTCGAAGATTCTTATAATCTGGATCCGGTGAAAGTCTTAATGGCCGAGTCTACCAACCGGGGAAATTGTTTTAACTGGGACCCTACGGGTACCTGGACAGGCACTTTAAGTAATCTGTGGTCGGTAGCAGGCAACTGGATAGGTTTAGGCGGAGCTGCTCCCGGCGCGGGAGATGACCTCGTTTTTCCTGCCAGCGGGTTGACGCTCAGCACGAGCAACGATTTTGCCGCCGCAACGGCCTTTAATTCTATTACTATTACCGGCAGCGGATATACTTTAGCGGGAAATTCCATTAATCTTGGCGCGGGAGGCTTGACTGCTAATTTCCCTTCAGGGAGCAATACCATAAGTTTAAATATTGCTTTTGACGCTACGAGAACAATAACGGTCTCTAATAGCGATGAGAGTTTGACGATAAGCGGCGTGATAAGCGGCGGAGCCGGTGTTGGATTGACTAAAGCGGGAATCGGTACTCTTGTTTTAAGCGGGGTTAATACGTATCAGGGCGCAACTGCGGTAAATGCGGGCACGATCAGTATTGCTGCCGACTCCGGGCTGGGAGCGGCTCCGGGAGGAGCAACTGCCGGGCATTTAACTCTTAACGGAGGCACTTTACTGACGAGCGCAACGTTTTCGCTTAACTCCAACCGGGGAGTAGCGCTGGGAGCCGGTAACGGGATCATTAATGTCGATGCCTCTACCGTATTGACCTATGGAGGTATTATCGCTGGAGCTAATACGTTGGAGAAAACCGGAGCGGGGGAGCTTGTTTTGCAGGGTATCAATACCAATTCTTCCACTGTGACGATTAATGGCGGAACGGTAACGTTAAGCGGCGCCAATGGAACGATGACCGGCGCCACATTCACCGTAAATCAGGGCGGTACGCTGACATTGGATAATTCAACAAATAATAACACTAATCGTATCAGTGATACCAACATTCTTACCTTAACCGGAGGAGAATTTATCTTTAAAGGTAACAATGCCGCTGCCAACGCTACAGAAACTGTCGGGGCTTTGACGCTCTCGATGGGTGCTTCTCACGTGACGGTTTTCTCGGGTACCGGCCAGACTGTGCTTACGTTTGCCAGCGCATCTAGAAGCGCTGGGGCCACCGTTTTGTTCCGTGGCGCTAACCTTGGTTCCAATCCCGGTTCAGGCAATACTAATATAAAGTTTACCAACGCAACCGGCTTGAGTTTAACCGGCGGCGGCGGAGCTGCCGGAACTACGAATATCAGTATTGTCCCTTTTGCGTTCGGAGATACGTCTGTTGCGGGGGCAGGTATTAGTTTTGTCACCCATAATATAGACACCAACGGCAACACGAACGGTATCAGGCCGTTGGTTTTGGCAACGGAATATATCCTTAATTCCGTTGTAGCCGGTTCAGCTGGCAGGAATGTGAGAATAACAGCGGCCACGAACGCGGCGACTACCGTTTCTATCAATTCTCTTTTAGTAGATGGCGCTAACCTTACGTTTAACACCAATACCAGGACATTGACTGTTGCCTCAGGAGCAGTGGCCCGTGTATCAGCGGGTGATATTGCCAGCACTACCAGTACTTCCCGTATATTGGCTTTTGGGGCAAAAGAAGGAATATTTTTTGCGGTCGGTTCGTTCAACCTTGCTCCGCGCGTATCCGGGTCAGCAGGTATTACGATCAGCGGAGGAGGGACTATAACTTTTCCTTCTGCGCTTTCCGCTGACAATATTTATACTGGCATGACCACGATAAATGAGGGAGGCCTTTTGATCAGCAATGCGAATGCGGTCAGCAGCGCCAGTTCTGTAACAGTTGCCGCGCCGGGCACGCTTACTGTCGGAAACGTCGCATTGTCTATAACTTCTCTTATTTTGTATAGCGGTAATACCAGCGGCGCAAGCCTGATAAAAGGCACAGGCGCTTTGACGCTCTTGGCAGCCGGAGGCGGCAGTGTCACCTTGAATGTCAATGGTTCAGGAGCGGTAGGCGCCAGTATCACAGGCCTGGGTACCGGTACGTTAGCCTTGGGCGCTTCAAGGACATTTACTGTTAATGACGGGAACGCTTCAGATGACCTGACCGTGGCAATACCGATAAGCGGCTCAAGTTTCGGCATTACCAAGGCGGGCTCAGGTACGCTCGCTCTTAATAAAGCTAACACTTATACAGGGATCACGACGCTCAATGAAGGCACGTTAAGCGTGGCGATCATGAGCAATGGCAGCAGGGCCAGCGGCGTCGGTCAATCTACTAACGCGGCAACTAATTTAGTTTTGAACGGCGGAACATTTAAGTACACTGGTGTTACCGTAAGCACTAACAGGCTTTTTACTATCGGCACTACTTCTCCTGTTACCATAGATGCCTCTGGCGTCGGCGCTTTGACTTTTACAGGCGCCTCCATTACATTAAGCGGTACTAATACGGCAAGAACTATTACTTTTTCCGGAAGCGGAAATGCGGTTTTAACCAATGTTATAACTAATAATGGGACCGGCGTGACTACTATTGTCAAGAATGGCACGGGCACGTGGTCTTTTAAGGGCGTCAATACCTATACAGGAACAGTCGCGATCAATGCCGGGACGTTGGCGGTCAATTCCGACAGCGGACTGGGGAGCGCGCCCGGGAGCGCGACACCGGCAAGTATTACCTTTAACGGCGGGACGCTCCAAACAAGCGCGAGCTTTACCTTAAACTCCAATCGAGGGATCGCTCTTACGGGCGACGGATCACTTTCTTCCGATGTCTCAACCACCCTTACCTATGCGGGAATTATTGCCGGGTCCGGCATACTTACAAAAGAGGGCCTGGGGACCCTTGATCTGCAAGGTACAAATACATATAGTTCTCCTACGGTGATCAATAACGGTACATTGACTTACAGCGGGGCCAACGGCGCAGCATTAAATTCCACATCGTTTAATATAAATCCCGAAGCGACGCTTATCTTGGATAATACCTCCGCGAACAATTTCGACCGGATAGGAGATGATGTCGAGATCAGGATGAATGGAGGTAACTTTAATTTTATCGGCTGTAGTAGTGCCTCCGCGTTTGAAACGACAGGGGAGCTCAGGATCACGACCGGCTCTAATTATGTTTCAGTCAGGGATTCTACCGGCGGAGCTACCGTAATGACTTTTTCGAGCTTTTCAAGGATAGCTGGGGCCATGGTGTTGTTCCGCGGCACGAATTTCGGCAGCTCGCCTGCGGATAATGTATCGACGATCATGTTCACGGCCGCGCCCGCTTTGACGGGAGCGGGAGGCGCGGCGGGCTCCACGACTGTCAGTATTATTCAAGGGGCTTTTGGCAGCGGCTCTCCTACCGGGCTTGGTACCGATATGGTAACGTATAATATCGCCGATAATCCTTTTGGTTTGCGTCTTCTTAATGAAGGCGGGTTCTCAGGTGAGTATGAAACGAGCGTGTTGACGGTCCCGAATTCAAATGTAAAACTTTCCGGTAGTGTGGCGCCTGGAGCAGGTATCACGATCAATTCGCTGATCCTCGAATCAGGCGGAGCAGTCGCGAGCTCCGCGAATACTTTGACGATAGGTTCCGGCAATATCCTGGCTTTGAGCGGTAACGCCGGGATCAACGGGACATCGGTTTTAGCGTTTGGCGCCAGCCCCGGGATCATCCGCGCCGTCGCGAATCTCACGATCAGCAGCCAGGTCACGGGGAGCGCCGGTTTGACCACGGGAGGAGCGGGGATAATCACGTTAAGTAACGCGGGGAATAGTTTTACGGGCGATATCAGGATCAGCCAGGGAACAGTGAGTGTTTCAGCTGATGCCAATCTGGGATTGGGAAGCGGCTCGACAAATATTACCCTGGCCGGCGGGGCGCTTCAGACAACCGCCTCTTTCACGTTAAGTTCAAGCCGGGGCATTTTCCTGAAAGGCCCGGGAAGTATTTCTGTCGATACTTCCACTATCTTGACCTATGACGGGGTTATCTCAGGGCCGCATTCATTGACCAAAGACGGCTCCGGCAGCCTTCTTCTGGGAGGGACAAATACCTATGCCGGCGATACCACCGTTAATGCCGGTACACTTACTTTAAGCGGCTCGAACAGATATAGCGGGGCAACTACCATTAACAACGGCGAATTGATCTTAAGCGGAGCCAGCGGTCAGGCAAGAAGGACATCATCAGTCACTATTAATGCCGGCGGCACGCTTACGCTGGATAACGCTTCAGCGAATAACACTAATCGTATCGCCGACGGAGCGACGTTTAACATGAACGGCGGGATCTTTAATTTTATCGGCTCCGGCAGCGCCGCTGCAACGGAATCGATCGGTGACCTTGCTTTGATATCGGGATTAAACTATGTCAGCGTTACCCCGGGCGCCGGAGGGGCAACTACGCTCACCTGCGCCAGCCTGACCAGGAATTCCGGAGCGGCAGTTGTCTTCCGGGGGTCAAACCTGGGGGTTACTCCGGCGGCCAACGTCTCCACGCTCTATTTTAACGATGAGCCGGCTTTAGTCGGAGGAGGAGGCGCGGCCGGGTCTTTCACCGTTAGCATTATTTCGGGCGCCTTCGGTGACAGTTCTCTGAGCGGCAGCGGAACGGATATGGTCACCTACGATTCTATAGATAACGGCGGTTATGGACTGCGTCTATTGGCGCCGGGAGAGTATGGCGCGACTTTTACCGCCAATTATAATGTAAAGCTTGCCGGGAGCGTCGCTCCCACGGTTAGTGTTACGATAGCTTCCTTGATCCTTACTACCGGAGGAGTAGTTAATTCATCTACGCGCACGCTCACCATTTCCAGCGGCAATATACTGAACACTTCAGCGACAGGCATTCTTACTAATACGACCGTGATAGCCTTCGGGGTCAATGAAGGTAATATCCTCAACACGAATAATCTGACCATAAGAAGTAATATGACAGGCACGGCAGGCGTGACCTATTCAGGAACAGGCACAACGACATTAAATACGCTTGTCAAGGGCTTGACCGGAATGACAACGATAAACTCCGGTACTTTGATAGTGGGTATCGCCAATGCGATCAATTCCGCAGGTTCCGTAACGGTAGCTCCGGGCGCAACATTTACCAACGGTAATTTTGCCGAGACGATAACTAATCTTATTTTATACAGCGGTTCTGCCGCGGGTGCTACAGTAACCACCGGCACGGGCAATTTGACCCTTTTGGCGGCAGGCGGCGGAAGTGTGACGGTCAACGTCAACGGTTCGGGAGCATACGGCTCCCGTATCAATACGACAGCCACCGGGATGCTTGCTTTAGGCGCGTCCCGTATTTTTACGGTCAATGACGGTAACGCGGCCGATGACCTGACTGTTTCTACGATCATCAGCGGTAACACTTTTGGCATTACGAAGAACGGCGCGGGTACGCTTGTCTTAAGCGGCGTTAATACTTATACCGGGGCTAATACAATTAATGCGGGTACTTTGGCTGTCACTGCTAATAATGCTTTAGGGACCGCCGCGGGGAATACGACGGTCAATGCCGGAACATTGGATTTTCGTAATATTGTTTACAGCACGGCTGAAGCCTTGATCCTGGCTACGGACAGTAATCTTATTACAAGCACGGGAACCAGCAGTTTTGCCGGAACCATTACCATGACAGCTCCCAGTACTATTGAAGTAAGCGGGACTCAACTGACGCTATCCGGGGCCGTCGCGAATGGCGGATTTCGTTTGACCGTAGCCGGCGCGAGCAATACGATAATTTCCAATACGCTCACAGGTGCCGGCGGGCTCGCTAAGCAGGGAACAGGTTCCTTGACCCTGAGCAATACCGTGACTTTGGGCGGTAATCTTACGATCTCAAGAGGAAGCCTTATCGCGGGAGCCAATACTATAACGGTCAGCGGTAATTGGACGAATAACGCTGTTTTTACCTGCGGGACGAGCACCGTCACCTTTAACGGCGGCTCTGCGACGATAGACTCAGGCGGTACGGGTAACGGGCAGGATTTCTTTAAAGTTGTCGTTAACTCTACCGGCACCAAAACGCTTGCTGATGCGTTGATGGTGAATGATGTTTTGCAGGTGGATGGGGGTGTTTTGGCCGGAGACTATGATGTCACCGTAAAAGGAGGCAGCATTACCGGTAATGGCGCTATTTCTATGACCGATGGAACGTTTACTGTCCAGGGCACGGGTAATTTCGGCGGTTCAACCAGCGACTGGACATTTTATAATCTTACCTTTGGCGACGCGGTGACAACAGCAACTACCACGAAAACCGGCAGCAATACGGTCAATGTAACAGGCACGCTGGCGGTAACCTTGCATCATACCCTTCTGGCAGGGAGCTCGACCTGGAACCTGGTTTGGACCAGCTATCTAAAGAACATTACGATGATAGCTTCCGGTTATGATCATACCGTCGCGCTTACGGACGACGGTTATGTATTCAGCTGGGGAAGTAACGTTTATGGCCAGTTGGGAGACGGTACGACAGCTGATGGCTTGACGCCGGTCCAGGTTTTATCAGGCGAACAGGGAGGCGGGACGTATCTGCATAACGTGTCAAAGATATCGGCAGGCGGTTATCACAGTGTTGCTTTGGCCGATGATGGTTCCCTCTACGACTGGGGCTATAATGGATATGGCCAGTTGGGCAATAATGAAACGGCCAACAGCTTGACACCGGTGCGTGTCCATGGCGTTGGCGATATCGGGAATCTGAGCGGTATCACGGAAATAGCTGCCGGCGGGTTTGAGACGGCCGCGGTTGGTTCCGGGTTTGTATATTGCTGGGGGTACAACGGCGAGGGAGAATTAGGGAACAATTCGATCGTGGACAGCCACGTGCCGGTACAGGTCTTATCCGGGGCGCAGGGAGGCGGCACATACCTTCATAATATATCGAAAGTCGCGGTAGGCGGCTGCCAGGTGCTTGCCCTTGTTTCCGACGGAACTGTTTTTTCCTGGGGGTATAACGGCGATGGTGAACTCGGCGATGGCACGACAAATGACCGTTTGGTCCCGGTCCAGGTTTTGTCCGGCGAACAGGGCGGGGGCTCTTATCTGCATAGTATATCGCAGATATCCGCGGGAGACGCTCATAGCCTTGCGTTAGCGAATTCCGGTTTTGTCTATAGCTGGGGGTATAATAATGAGGGCCAGCTGGGTAACGGCACGGTGATCGATGCTCATTCACCCGTACGGGTGCTTTCAGGTGAGCAGGGAAACGGCGTTTATTTGCAAAATGTCTCTAACATATCTGCCGGCGCGGCCCATAGCCTGGCTATTGCTTCCGGCGCTTATGTGTTCAGTTGGGGACAGAATCATGGCCCTCTCGGGGAACCCTGGGGCCAACTGGGTAATGGCTCGACAACCAATAGCTCTTCGCCTGTTAGAGTGCTCTCGGGAGATCAGGGTAGTGAAACATATTTGCACGATATAGCCGCAATAGCCGCGGGAGGGGCTCAGACCGTTGCCTTGAGCCATGCGCGTCCTGTCTTTAACTGCGGCAATAACGCCAGAGGCCAGTTAGGCAACGGTACAACTGTCGGAGTTGTGGAGCAGATCAGGGTCCAGGCGGGGTCGCAGGCAGGCCCGGTTTTCGACCAGCTTGTTGTCAGCGGCATATTGACTACCCAGACTTCAACTTTTAATTTCGCCAATCTCTACCAGCCCAATATCAATATCGCCGCCCTGACGTATAATAATCTGATCCTTTCTAACAGTAATGGAACATATTGGCTGACCGGAACGACAAACGTTTTGGGGAATGTTGTTATCGATAACGCGACGCTTTCCGCTGATTCCTACACGCTTAATGTTTCCGGTAACTGGACGAATACTGACGGGGTGTTTAACGCGGGCACCGGCACGGTCGTTTTGAATTCAAGCGCGCAGTCCCAGACCGTCACATCCGGCGGCAGCGCGTTCAATATCCTTACTATCACTAATTCGTATGTCGACGGCATTATATTCGGGGACAGGCTTATTACCGGCACGTTGAACGCCTCAACCGGAGTTCAGAAGCTGTCTTTTTCATCGGCTTCTCTAAGTTCTCCGCATACTATAACGGCGAGCTTCAATGTTTCGGGTTCTGCCGGAAACCTTATTGAACTTGCGCCGCTGGTATCTGAGACGGCATGGTATATAGAAACGCCCGTGAGCACGCTGCATCATCTTAAGATCGGGTATTCGTATGTAGTAAATTCTACCATAACCGCCACCAATTCCCAGGATAACACGGGAAATTACAACTGGAATATCTCGCCATGATCCGGCGGCTATTGACTTTTAATCCGAATCTATATATAATCACTATCATATGGAAGTAACCTACTCGAAAGATCCCGATATTATATTCCGTAAGATCGCCGATGAGTTTATCCTTGTGCCTATCAGGCAGAAAGCGGTAGATCTCAAGAGCGTTTATACCTTGAACGAAGTAGCTGCTTTTATATGGGAGCTCCTTGATAGCGTAAAAAGTGCCGCTCACATAAGGGATAAAGTCGCCGAAAAGTTTGAGGTCGAATCCATCCAGGCGCAAGCTGATGTTTTGGAAATGTTGTCCCAACTGGAGGCTTTGAAGCTGATCAAAAAAACGTAGAATTCTTTATGTTCAAAACCATTCTTTGTATCCCACCGGATTATGACCATAATTATCCGCCTCTTGGAACACCCGCTCTGTGCGCTTATTTGAAGAAAAAAGGAATTGCCTGCAGCCAGATAGACCTGAATCTCGGCTACAGGGATTATCTCACCCGTCATATTTGCGGATCGTCCCCGCTCACCCGGGAAGAGCGGTTGTTTTTCCTGGAACCCTTGCTTAAAGATTTCTTCGGACAAAGATTGAAAAGCCGCTATTATTCCTCATTATTGCCGGGAGAAAGCGAAGGGCGCTTTCCTCATTTGCCGTACGGTAATAACACTAATAGTTCGTTCTATTTTTGCGAAAGGTTGTTGTCATCCGGGCATTTCCGGCAATACCTGGATGATGAAGACGAAAACACATTCCTTCAATTTTACCGTGAGAGCGGTATTATAAGGAACCTTGAAAAAGAAAATATAAAGCTCTTCGGTATTTCTGTTATATCGCCGACACAGGCGATAGCCAGTTTGACCTTAGGCCTTTTGATCAAAAAAAGCCTGCCTCGGCTCCATGTGACTATCGGAGGACAGTGGCCGACATTATACAGGGAAGCTATTCTTCAAAAAAAAGAATTATTCCGCTGTTTTGACAGCGTTGTGGCCTTTGAAGGCGAAAGCGCCTTGTATCAAATAACGCAGCGGCTTGGATCTGCAAAAAGTATCGCTTCGATACCGAATGTTATAACGAAAGAAACGGTTTCAGTATCAAATTTATTGATAAAGCATGAGGATATGGACCAATTACCCTGCTCCGATTTTGATGGCCTTATTTTAAAAGATTATGACGGTAATAAGGCCGGTAAGGTCAATCTTACCTATGAGACATCGCGCGGCTGCTACTGGTCAAAGTGCGCGTATTGCGTTGACCTGCCGCTGCCTAAACCGGCATACCGGGCGAAGAGCGCGGCCTTAGTGGTAAATGATATGCGCAAGTTAAAAGAGCGTTATAACGCGTCGTATCTGCTATTCGGTGATCCGGGATTATCGCCGCGGCAGATGCGCGAGATTTCCCGAAAAATGATCGATGAGCGCGTTGAAATGCAGTGGTGGACTATGGCAAGGCTTGATCCCGGCTTTGACAGCGGATTGTTCGAAAAGGCATATGCCGCCGGTTTGAGACAGGTAAATTTCGGCTTTGAATCCGCCAGCGACCGTGTCTGCGGCCTGCTTGATAAAGGGAATCAACGCGAACGTTCATCCCGAATAATACGCGATTGCGCACATGCCGGAATAAAGGTCGACCTGCAGACGATGCTCGGACTGCCGGGTGAGACATTTGAAGATGGGATGGATACAATAGATTTTCTCCTGTCGCACAAAGAATTTATATCCCATGTGACATTTAATACTTACTATTTAACTCCCAGTAATTATGTGCATCTTGATCCTGTAAAATACGGCATAGAATACGAGAACCGGCCTGAATTGCCTTTCGCGTTCTTTATTCCCTTTAAAAATAAGGGAGGTATGGGCAGCGACTGGGCAAATCAGCTTGAGAAACTGTATTATTCACTGGCGAATAAGAATGTCGCCCATAAACCGCAAGAAAGCCTGCATCCGCGCGAAGCGCTTTCTGAAGGGATAGTCGAGTTTAGATTGAACGCGGAATCATGCCGGCTGCGTTATCAGCGTGAGGTTAAAACAGAGCAATATACGTTTTATAAGGAAGAAGGAGTTCAAGAGTATGGCCCTGCCTTTGATCCTTCCTGAACAGGTCGTGATGATGGAAGACCACGATAAGGCGTATCTCGCCTGGAAGCAGCGAGGCGTTCGCGACAGGGTTCTTGTCCATGTCGATGCGCACATCGATTTCGGCTGGATCCCGGAAATTGATCTGGACGAAATAGGCCCCGTTGTCTTCGAACCGGGCAAAGCTTCAAAAGATGTTTTTTTGCTCAACCCTTTTCTTAAATCCCGCAAGAAAATGGTCAATATAGGCAATTATATATTCCCGGCTATAAAAGAAGGGATGGTAAAAAAATTCTACTGGGTCGTTCCGGATGCCAGCTGGCAAAGCGCGCGGGGTAAAAAGTATATTATTAAACAGCTGAGGCAGCTTCTTAGAATAAAGAGGTGTTCCGGAGAGGAATTGGCTCGCACTGACGGACATTTGAGCTGTCGGATAATGGGAACAGAGGTGATCGTTTGCAGCCTGGAGAGTTTAACGCGTATCGAAGAGCCGGTATTATTGGATATCGACGTAGACTTTATGCTTACCGAATGTATCTGGGATGACCTGAACCCGCGGCGCCGGCCATGGATATTTCCTCGAGAGCTTTTTGAAATGATCTCCCGGAAGATCAGCAATATCGATATTTTGACAATAGCCTATTCGGTTGAAGGTGGATTTACGCCTCTTAAATTCAAATACCTCGGTGATGAGTTGCGCCTGCTTTTCGAAGGCGGTCTCACCGGCCATGCGCTCAAAATGACGCAGTATAAAAGAAAGGCTTTTGACCTTGAAAAAGAAAAGAAGCGAGCGGATGCTATTAAAGCGTATGAAGAGATCTTAAATATTGATGACAGCGATGCTTCAGTATATTTTAACCTTGCCCTCCTTCATATGGATGATGATGTAAACGAGGCGGAAAAAGCGGCGCATTTTTATAAGGAAGCTGTGCGCAGGGACAAGTCTTACGCGAGCGTCTATAACAACTATGGTATACTATACCTGCGTTATAACCGGTTACCGCTTGCGCAAAGAGAATACAGAAAGTTCCTGAAGCTCGATCAGGATAATCCCGATGTTTTTAACGGCCTGGGGCATATATCGCTGGCACAAAAGCGTTATACGGCAGCGGGTGAGTTCTTTGACCGGTGCCTGGCTCTTCGTAAAGATCATCCCGAGGCAAGGTTAGGCAAGGGGATAGTAAACTTTAAGCAGGGCAGGCTCAAGGAGGCCGAAGAGTTGTTTTCCTGCTTCAAAAATGATTATCCGGATGAGGCGGAAAGTTACTGGTGGCTTGGATGCGTCGCGCAAAAAAAAGGCGAGGTTTCTTCGGCGATAGATTATTACAAACATGGGGTTATGCGAGGGGGGGAAGGGCCGCTCGTGCATCTGAAACTGGCGCGCCATTACCTGTCGATGAGTTTTTATTATCGCGCGTTTGAGGAATTAAAAAGGTTTTTCGGGGCCTGGAGGATATTGTCCTGATGAGAATAGATGACGGCTATTGTTATAGAAGAAACGAGCAGATCATCCGAAAAGATCTTTATGATTGCCCGGCTTTGATCGATCCGTACCGCATGACCCTGGTGAAGCTTAATCCTACAGCCGAGTCGGTCTGGCAATTGTTTGACGGCGAGCATTCGGTCGCCGGGATCTTAGATATTCTGAAAAATGAGTTTGAGGTAGATGCGAAAGCGCTTGAAAAAGACTTAAGAACGTTCCTTAATGACCTGATCAGGCGGGAGATGATACGGTAATGTTCTGTTCTGTCGCGCAAAGAAAATTTTCCGATCTTTCCTTTTCTCTTGATACCGCGGCGATAGAGAGGCGATTGCCGTATATGGGCGCGCTGGAATTGACTTATCGTTGCAACCAGGCGTGTTGCCACTGTTATTGTAATTTAGGCAGCGGGGATAAGCGTAAGTCAAATGAGCTTACGACGCTTGAAATAAAGAATATCCTGGATGAGATCGCTGACGCGGGTTGTTTATGGCTCCTTTTGACCGGGGGAGAGGTCTTGCTCCGGGAAGACTTCTGGGAGATTTACCTGCATGCCTTGAAAAAGGGCATGTTCATTGAGGTGTTTACGAACGCTACCCTGATCGATGAAACAACAGCCGCTCGATTCGGGGAATTTCCGCCGCTGGGTATAGACATAAGCCTCTACGGTTCTCATGCGCCTTTGCATGATACTATAACGCGCGTTGACGGTTCGTTCAATAAGGCTATGGCCGGTATGGAATGGTTAAAGAGGTATAATGTTAAGTTTTCTTTGAAGACGATACTGATGACGTTGAATTATTCTGATCTGGCTAACATGAGGGATCTTGCCGTTCGATCAGGGGCTCAATTCCGTTACGATACTTTGGTATGCCCGCGCACTGACGGCGGGACCTCGCCGGTTGAGTACCGTTTGAGCGCGGAGATGATGGCGGGATTTGATATTAACGATGACTATGATGCCTGTGAAAAGATCTTTAACGGGTTTTGGAACAAGTCACCACGAGAGGACATTACCTGCGGCGCAGGAGTTTTCGCTTTCAATATAAATCCATACGGGGCTTTGAGCCCGTGCACCATGTTCCGGAGCTTTCAGTATCCGCTTAAAGAGCTGTCTTTTAAAGAATCGTGGGGCAGGCTGGTGCGTGAGCATGATGAAAGGCGTCAAGACTTTACTCCTGAAGAGTGCCGTTCCTGCAGTATGCGCCTTATATGTTCTAATTGTCCGGCTTGGTCGGAGATAGAGTCTAAAAGAATGAATTCAAAAGTAAAGTATATTTGCGATTACGCAAAATGTCTGGAGAAGAAGTATTTTGAGAAAAAAGGAGGGGCATGTGAAAAAGAAGCCGTATCAAAAACCTGAAATAAAAGAGGTCAAACTTACTATTGAAGATACCCTTATGACAGCGTGCCGTTCGGCAGCCAACAACCGTGTTAATCCCCGGCGCGGCGTTTCATGCAGGGCTTGTATGACGACGTATCGTTCTTCCTGATCTCTTACGTGAATACGCTCGCTCTTAAGATTGCCGGCATCAAGATAAGGATCGATAGCCCAATTGCCCTGGAACGTTTCAATGACTTCGGGTTTTATAAGGATTTTATCGTTAAAGACAGTTCTTTCTTTCATTGCCGGCTGCTCCATCGGATAGGCGCTCCTCAGGACGCGCTCAAGGCCCGGGAGCTGTTTCGGACGCAGAATTGGCAATTGCTTTCCTCCGGAAATAAGATGGTGTTGCGCGTCGGTCCATGCAATAAGAGGAACAAACCCGATAATGTGGTGGTTTTTGACCGCGGCTACCGTGAGGGCGTGATCTATCAGCAGAGCGTTTTTGAACTCTTCAGGAGGTTTATCGACCAGTTCCTGATCATAAACCTCTTGAGTCGAAATAAGGGTTTTTTGCTGCACTCTTCAGGGGTTGTCTGGCAAAATAAAGGGATTTGTTTTACCGGGCTTTCCGGGACCGGGAAGTCGACTTTATTGGATTTATTCAAAAATGAGGTCGCCTCAGACTGTTTGTTGAATGACGACCGCTGCGCCCTGAGGAATTATGGTTTGCGTTGGCGCGTTTTCGGTACTCCCTGGTTTGGTGAGTCCCGTGTCTCGTCATCCCGCGGAGCCGACCTTTCGGCAGTCTTTTTCATACGTCATTCTAAACGTAATTACGTCCGCAGGCTTTCAGCGCCGCAGTTATGCCCTTCATTGATGGTGCTGGGCCTTTTGCCGCTTTGGGACCATCGCGCGACTGCGCGGGTCCTGGCAACATTTCAAAATCTTATCCAGAACGTACCTGCTTTTGAATTAGGCTTTGTGCCCGGTAAAGCTGCGGTAGACCTTATCAAAAAGACCCTATAAATATGGCCCTTTTTTGTTCCACTCGTGAATTCGAAAGTCTATGCCGTGAAATCGCCGGTAAAGCTGATATACTTTGCCTTCAGGCAAAGGGCGGCAGCATGTATCCTTTTATAAGGTCCGGGGATTGGGTCGATGTTTCTTTTTGCAAAGGTAAGGGCGGAAACATTCATAAAGGAGATATCCTTCTTTTTAAAAAAGATGATAGTCTTTACCTGCACCGCTTTTTACGCAGAGCGGGAGAGGGACTGTTGGTAAAAGGCGATATGTCGTTCGGCCACGACGGGTTAATATCAGAGGATGATGTTTTTGGCCGGGTGGTCTCTATTAAAAGGAACGGACGCCGTATCGACCTGCGCTCTGGGTGTAACCGCGCTGTTAATGTTATCGCGGCTGATATAAGCCTGGTACTGCAATATCCGCTGCTTTTTGCCAGGAAGGCCTGCGTTTTAGGCATGACGCTCTTGGGCCGGCTGCAGGCGTTTAAAGTTTACCGGATGATAGCTAAGCAGTCCTTTAATGGTACATTGAAGGTCCGCGCCGCGGGGCCGCAGGACCAGGAACAACTCAGAGACTTATACCGTATGTCCGGCCATGATATACGGGAGGGGATCGCGGAAATAAAGAAAAAAGGATATTGGCTTATCGCGGAGCGTAACCGTAAGTTGGCAGGCGCGCTCACGATGACCAGGTACGAGAATGATCCGGCCCTTTGGGTCATTTTCGGCTTGGAAGTAAAGCCATTGTTCAGAGGAGCGGGCGCGGGCCGGACTATCGTGAAAGCGGCTATATTGAAAGCCAAAGAGTCCGGCGCCGGAAGAATAGGGCTGGCCGTCAATAAAAAAAACAAACCGGCGCTCGGGTTGTATTATTCCCTGGGTTTTAAAGCGGCTTCGGCGCCCGCTGGATTTAATTGTTCTTTAGATGAACTTTATTTGTCATATGAGGTAGAAGATAGTTCTGATTGGCGCCTTGTCCTGGAAAAGGCTGTCGAGGAAGGAGTGTTTTACCCGCTTTACAGAAATTTGCTATGTTCAGAGGAAAAAAATACCGCCCTCGCGCGGGACATCCGTGAAAGATACAGGCAGGCCTATTACCTTTATCTGTCCAAAAGCAGCGAATATATCTTTCGCGTTGAACGTGTCCTTGGGTTCCTGGAATCCCGTAAGATAACAGCGTTGATCTTTAAAGGGCCGGCAATAGATCATTTCATTTACGATAACTTTTTCCGCCCGCGCCTTGACCTGGATATCATAGTCAGAGATGAAGACCTGAATGCTTTTGAGGCGGCATTGCGGGAGCTCGGGTACAGGTGTCTTGAGAACGAAAAAGATTATTCTCTGCCGGAGTATCTCAATAGCCGTTTTTTTATCCCTCAGTCAGATGATCTGATCCCCTTGCATGTGCATAAGCATTTGATCAATAATATGTTCCTTACCGTTGACAACGCGCTGTCCTTGGATATGCGAACGATCTGGCGTGAAACCGGACTTTTTAAAGAGTATGGGTATATTTATATGCTTAAGCCCGAACTCAATATAATCTATTTGTGCGAGCATGGGGTTAAACACAATTTTGATCAAATGGTCTTCTTGTATGAAATAGAACGGCTGCTCGGGTTTTATGAGGAAAAATTCAATTGGAAAAAGCTTGTCAGTTTGTCTGAACGTTGCGGCCTGGGCCGTTCAACGTATTACGGCCTTTATTTTATTAAAGAAGCCTTATCCGCCCGTATTCCCCAGGAAGTCATGGATGCATTAAGGCCGGTGAGATTCGCGGTTGGGGAAAAGTCGTTCGTAAAGAACACGCTGAGTTTAAAACGCAGCCGCTACGCGTCCTATCCCGTCTATTGCGCCATGCGACCGGGATTGTTGAAAAAAATATGTTTTATTTTCCTGACTTTTTTCCCGCCCGGGTTCACTCTCAAGGGCTATGCTACGCGTATCCTCAGGTTAATACTGCCCTAACGAACCGTCCTTGCGCGCCTTGCGAAGGCTGAAGGTGAATGATAATAAGCTCAGCGGCAGCAGTATAATGGAAAAAAGCAATAATATCCCTGTTTGCCGCCAGAGTTGATCGAGTGAGTATCCCTTGTGGACTGCCAGCTGAATAGCCTCAATGGCATAGGTAATGGGAAAGACCTTCGCCAGCACCTGAAGCCAATGCGGAAGTACTGTTATGGGAAAATAGACCCCGCCGATGAGGCCTTCGACCATGCCTAATATCCATCCGACAGGATTTCCCTGTTTAAAGATCATGATGAAGCTTGCCGAGATTATCCCCAGGGCGGAAAAGGGGGCTATGGTCAATATGAATATTACAATGGTAGAGAAAATATTTATATGGGTGAAATCCATCTTGAATAAGAATACCGCAAGGGCTATATAGACGAGCATGTCTATTGTCGCGAGGATAAGGTTCCAAAAGACGAGCGAGAAGAGGATGGTAGATGCCCTTGTCGGTGAAAGCAGTACTACTTCAAGGGTACCCTGCCGTTGTTCCGCGCGTATGCGTTCGGAAAATGACCCTAATCCTACTCCAACGTATCCGAAAAATGCCGTGCTCAGTAATACGTAAGAGAAATAATTCACCCCGAATGCCGAAAGATGGGGGACCAGTTTGCTGCCAAAGAGCTTATCGATAAAGTAATAGTTCAATATACTGACGAGTATCCCGAATATATTAAAGAAGAAGGACATGCGGTAGCTTGATTCCATCAGGAAATCTTTCTTCAGGAATGCCAGCGTTTTTGCGAACATGGTTAACCTCGTGATGTGAACTCTACGAATATCTCTTTCAGTGAAGCTGCCGGTTTACCGGCCTTTGCCCGTAACTCTTCCAATGAGCCGAAGGCAAGCATGTTGCCTTGATAAAGGATCATGAAGCAGTCGGCGAAATCCAACGCCTCTTCCATATGATGCGTGGTGAATATTACGGTTTTACCCTGTTTTTTTACCAGGAATTCTTTTATGAAATTCCTGAAATCTTGAGCTGTTGAGTGATCCAGGCTTTTTGTCGGTTCGTCAAGAAGCAGGAGCGCCGGATCATGGAGCAGGGCGCGGATGAGTCCGCATTTCTGCTGCATCCCGGTAGAATATGAATCGAAACGCTTGTCGAGATAAGTTATCTTAAAGAGCCGGACCAGTTCTTTGATCCTTTCTTCCGCGTGTTTGCCGTAGAGCCCGTACATCGCCGCGAAGAATTCAAGGTTTTGCTTTCCGGTGAGCCGCCAGTAGAAGCTTCGCTCGCAGGAAGATAGCAGTCCAATGCGTGCTTTAATCTGTTCGTCATCTTTGCCGAGTCTCAAACCGTTTAATTCTATCGTCCCTTTTTCCGGAAGGATCAAGGTGGAGATCACTTTGAGCAGGGTGGTTTTGCCGGCTCCATTCGGGCCGAGCACGGCAAGGGTCGAACCTTGGGCAAGGGTGAATGACACATCGTTAAGGGCGCGGGTGCCGGGCCGGCGTTTGAGATCGAGAGTTGCCAGTTGACGCAAGGAAAAAGGGGAGCTGAAATCTTTGGTAATATTGATGGCTTTAAGCATACGTTTAAATTTAGCAGAAAAGCACGCGTGCGTCAATCGTAGATTAATGATAGGGGCACATCCTGTTTATGATTGACCAGGCTTTTCTTTCTTGCTATACTTTTTAAAATGGATATAAAGGCCTCATGAACGATAAGGAGAGCGGTACTCGATATGACGGTTGAAATTATTTTATTTTGGGCCGCGGTATTGATATTCCTGAGCGTTGTTTCAAGTAAGCTTTCGGACAGGTTCGCCATACCCGTTTTGTTGTTGTTTTTGGCGATCGGGATACTTGCCGGGTCGGAGGGGATAGGCAAGATCTATTTTGACAATTCGCAGTTAGCGAAATCGATCGGTGTTGTCGCTCTTGTGTTTATTATTTTTTCAGGGGGGTTTGATACTAATTGGAAAGATACAAAGCCGGTGGCCTCACCGGGGATCCTGCTTTCGACGCTCGGGGTTTTAATGACGGCGCTTATAACAGGGTTGTTCGCCGTCAAAATCTTAAGATTTTCTTTACTCGAAGGGATGCTTCTCGGATCTATCGTTTCTTCGACCGACGCGGCCGCGGTATTCACAATTCTAAGGTCAAAACGGATCGGGTTAAAAAAGCCTTTAAAGCCGCTGCTTGAGTTTGAATCCGGCAGTAACGATCCGATGGCTGTCTTTTTGACGGTTGGTTTTATCAGCCTTCTTACGGTAAAAAGCATGACGGTCTACGAGTTGGTCCCCCGGTTCATGCTGGATATGGGAATGGGCTCACTCGTAGGGTATTTAATGGCGAGATTGAGCGTGTTTCTTATTAACCGTTTGAAGCTGGAATATGAAGGGCTTTACCCGGTCATCATGATCTCGCTTGTCCTGCTCACGTATGCGATCGCTGTTTTTTTACTGGGCAACGGATTTCTCGCGGTATATCTTGCCGGTTTAATGCTGGGGCAGGCGGAGTTCCCGAATAAAAGAATGATCATGAGATTTCATGATGGTTTAGCGTGGCTTATGCAGATCGTCATGTTCGTGACGTTGGGCCTGCTCGTTCTTCCGTCGCATATCGTTCCGTTAATGGGGCCGGGGTTATTGCTCACGCTTCTTCTGATGCTGGTTGCCCGTCCGGTGAGCGTGTTGTTGTGCTTATTGCCCTTTAAGCTGACGATTCGCAAAAAGGCCATGGTCGCCTGGGTCGGCCTCAGGGGGGCAGTCCCGATCATCCTGGCGACATTTCCTTTCATGGCCGGCATAGCTCAGGCGGATACTATTTTTAACGTTGTGTTTTTTGTTGTTATCGCGTCGGTTTTTATCCAGGGAACGTCTATCCCTTTTGTCTCAAAAATGTTGAAATTGGACGTTCCTTTTGCGAAAAGGATTAATTATCCCATTGAATTCGAAAAGACGCAGGCCATTGACGCGGACTTGAACGACTTAATAGTCCCGTATAATTCAGCGGCTGTGGGCAAGCGAATACGCGATTTGAATGTCCCGGAGAAATGCCTCATTGTGCTTGTTTCCAGAAATAGTAAATTCGTTATTCCCTCCGGGGCTACAATTATCGAAGGCGCGGATGTATTGCTTGTCCTGGCGAATGATGACGACTTTAAGTCGCTGCAAGCTGCGTTGGCAATAATGATGAGCCCGTAAAGCCGGGAAAAGAGGGGTAAAATGACCGATTATAAAAAAATTGAAGAGGCCCGGCGGTTATTGGGATTGGGAGAAGACGCCAGCTTGGATGAGATAAAAGACGCGTATCGCGCTCTTTCTTTCAAATATCATCCTGACCGGTGTAAAAACCCCGATAAAAAGGATTGCGAAGAGAAATTCAAGCGCATAAACCACGCGAAGGATCTCATTATGCATTACTGCGCAAATTACCGGTTTTCCTTCAAAGAATCAGACGTGAAGAAAAACTCTATGGACAGAGAAACTTACGAACATCTTAAAAGATTCTATGATGGTTGGTTCGGGGAACTTGATTTATGAAAAAGGAGGGGTTTGATAAATGAAGATAGGTGTAATTATTTCAAGTAATGATCCGGAGACTGTTTGGAATGCCCTGCGTTATGCTAATTTTGCGCTTGGGCAGAAAGATGAAGTGAAGGTGTTTTTGACCGGTAAGGGCGTTGAGTATCAGGAAATCAGCTCGGAAAAGTTTAACACTATCGAGCAGGCCGGGAAAATACTTCAAACTGGCGGGAAAATCCTGGCCTGTGGCACATGTATTAAATCCCGTAACCAGCAAGGCAGCGAAATGTGCCCGATTAACACAATGAAAGATATGTACGATATTGTTAAGGAGAGCGATAAGGTCGTAACATTCTAAGTATTTACGAATATTGTAATTAATCGCGATCAAATCAAATATTGTATTATTCCTGATGCTTGAATAATAAAAAGGTTATAACAATGCAGTATAAGGTAAATCCGGTTTTTGCTCAAGACTCTTACGAAGATCAGGAATATCAGGCTATTTCTTTCGCGGGGCAGGACCTCTCCCGTAAAGAGTTCTCAAGCTGTGTATTCAAGAGCTGTGATTTTAGCGAATGTTCGTTTGCCGGAGCGGTTTTTATCGATTGTGTTTTTAGCTGCTGTAATCTTTTAAGTGTTAAAGTGGAAAATTGCGGTTTCCGGGGAATAACGTTTGAAGATTGCAAAATAACCAATACTTCATTTAATGCGATAAGCCCTTTCCTTTCAAGGTTGATCTTTAAGAGATGTAAGATCTTGGCATGTAATTTCTCGGGACTGAAGATGAAGGGCTTAGGGTTTACCGGATCGGTGATCCGCGAAGCTGATTTTATTAACGTTGAGCTCAAAGACGCCGATTTCTCCGGCTGCGACCTGCGGGGCAGCTCCTTCCATAACGCGTCCCTGGAAAACGCGAATTTCGCGGGCGCGAGAAACTATGCGATTGACCCAAGGAACAATAAATTAAAAAAAGCCAGATTTGACTCACCCGAAGTGTTATCTTTGCTCGATGTTTTTGATATTATAATTAAATAGGATGTCCCCCTGATTTGAACGGATGTATATGCAAAAAAGCACTTTTAAGGTCATTAAAATGGATTGCCCGGGAGAAGAGCAGCTGATACGGATGAAGCTGCAGCCGCGGGACGGCGTTAAACAGCTTGAATTTGACTTATCTCACAGGCTTGTGTCTGTTTATCATGAAGGAGAAGTGGAGGCGTTAACGCAAGCATTGGCGGGCCTTGAGTTAAATTCAACATTGCTCAAGACAGAAGAAGTGCCGTTTCCTGAAGCAGGCCGCGATGAAGGCGGTGAAAGAAAACTGTTAAAGGCAGTGTTAGCTATTAATCTCGGGTTTTTTCTGCTTGAAGCAATAACAGGATTTTTTGCTCATTCAATGGGCTTGGTAGCCGATAGCCTGGATATGCTGGCAGACGCTATTGTTTATGCTCTTAGTTTGTCCGCTGTGGGAATGGCGTTAGCTCATAAAAAGAAAATCGCGAAAATCAGCGGTTATTTTCAATTGGCGCTGGCGATTTTTGGCTTTTTAGAAGTGATCAGGCGGTTCTTGGGATTCGCACAGACGCCTGTTTTTCAAACGATGATCTTTATTTCAATATTAGCTTTGATGGGGAATTCCGTTTCTTTGTTAATTTTACGGCGGTCTAAAAGCCGGGAAGCCCATATGAAAGCAAGCTGGATCTTTACTTCTAATGATGTCCTTGCTAATGCCGGGGTAATTATCGCGGGTATCATGGTTTATTTTACTCATTCTCGCTATCCGGATCTGATCGTCGGTTCGATAATATTTTTAATAGTTGCCAGGGGCTCATATAGGATCATGCAGCTTTCCAAATAATTTGTTTACAGCGTTATCTTTAGATAAAGGAATTAAAATGTAATGAGCGATACTATGATCCGAGTGAGATGACCTGGTTTTTAAAATCGCTCGGGTATAAAAAGATCGGTATATTCGGCGCAAAGCTCGGTGATTTTTCAAGGAAGGATAAACTAACGGCTGAGGATTTTGAGATGCTTGTTATCGCGGAAAAACTCTAATATGGGAAAAAACTATAAGGAGATAGCAATAAAACTATTAATCGGGATCGTTCTCGTCGCAGGCGTGTGGTGGATGGTAACGTGCCAGTGCGTAAATCTTAAATCCCTGACTCCCGCGGCGTTGCGCGATTTTATCCGGTCTTTCGGCAAACTTGCCGTCTTGGCGTATATCGTTGCTTACGCGTTGAATACAGTTTCAATTATGCCGCCTATCGCCGCTCTTTCCTTAACAGCCGGACTGGCTTTCGGGGCTGTTTGGGGCGCGCTTTATCTGATGATAGGCGCTCTGGCCGGGACAACCGCCACGTTTTTGATATCGCGGTATTTCGGAAGGGCCCTTATAGAGAAAATGTTGAAAGGTAAATTTAAGGATTTAGATGAGAAGCTTGCGAATAACGGGTTTATGACTATTTTATTCTTTCGCGTTATTCCGCTTGTGCCTTACGAAGTCTTGAATTACGCAGGCGGCTTAGCCCGTATTAAATTTAAAGATTATTTTTTTGCTACATTTTTAGGGCTGATCCCCGGGGTTATTGTCTCGGCCTTCTTTGGCGGAAGCCTTGGCGAGATTAAAAGCATACGGGATATGTTAACTCCTCAATTTCTGATCGCCATAGGGCTCATGGTCCTGATCATTGCGGTTCCGGCGATTTATCAGATAGCAAAGAAACCAGGGCCGAAAAAGGAAGAGGGCGGGAATAATTAAGTATCGTGTCCCCCGAATTCCTAAGGAGGGTCATTAATGAGCGCATTCTTAAATGTATTGGAAAAATATAACATAAAAAGGGCCTCGCTTAAAAGGGCAAACCTGACAACCCTTCAGGTCAATATGGGTGACTTATGTAATCAGGCGTGCACGCATTGCCACATAGAGGCCTCACCATACGGCAAAAAGATCATGTCACGAAAAACCGCGGATGATATCCTGGCCTTTTTAAAGAGCCGCAAGATGCTGACGCTGGATATCACCGGTGGGGCGCCGGAATTAAACCCGCATTTTGAGTATTTCGTTGAATCCGCCCGGCCGCTTGTTGATGAGCTTATCGTGCGGTCAAACCTCACGGTATTGTTTGAGAAAGGCAAGGTGAAATTGCCGGATTTTTTCAGATTAAACAGGGTCCACCTTATCTGCTCCTTACCTTGTTACACAAAGGAGAACGTGGATCGTCAGCGGGGAGCGGGAGTCTTTGAGAAAAGTATAAAAGCGCTTAAGCTGCTCAACGAAGCAGGTTTCACCAGGAGAAACGATCTTCAATTGGACCTGGTATATAACGCGCAAGGCGCTTATCTGCCCGGCTCGCAGGTCTCATTGGAAAAGGATTATAAAAAAGCGCTCAAGGAGGATCACGGTATTGACTTTAACCGCCTGTTAACGATCACCAATGTGCCAATTAAGAAATTCAAGGATTATCTGGAAGCTAACAATGAATATGAGAAGTATTCTGATGTGCTTGAGAATAATTTTAACCCCGCGACCATTGAGACCTTGATGTGCCGTACTTTTTTGAGCATTGGATATGACGGCAGATTATATGATTGTGATTTTAACCTTGCTTTGGGGTACTCGCTGAAAGACGCTTTAGGAAATGAGTTAACTATCGACAAGCTGCGAATGGAAGATTTGGAAAAAAGAGAAATTATTACCGGGGAGCATTGTCTTGCCTGCACGGCGGGGAGCGGGTCAAGCTGTCAGGGCGCATTAACAAATGAAGCTACTTGTCCTCTCAGTGTTCAGGAAGATGCGAAAAGGAGCGTTAAAGAGTATTACGGAAAGGTTCTTAAAAGTCAAAAAGACTTAAAGACCAGCGCCTGTTGTTCTGTTGATGCTTTCCCGGAGCCGATGAAGCCGATCCTTAAGAACATTGAACCGGAGATATTGGATAAATTTTACGGATGCGGTTCGCCGTTACCTTCGCTCCTGGAAGGGTGCCGTGTCCTGGATTTAGGCTCAGGCACCGGCCGCGATGTGTATATCGCTTCGGCGCTCGCGGGTGAAGAAGGGTTTGTTACCGGGGTTGATATGACTGATGAACAGTTGGATGTCGCCCGCAAATATAAAGTCGCGCAAATGAAGCGATTCGGCTTCAAACGTTGCAATGTCGATTTTAAAAAAGGATACATTGAGGATCTTAAAGAAGCCGGGATCGATGATAATTCGCAGGATGTGGTCATTTCGAATTGCGTGATCAATCTTTCGCCGGATAAGAAGAAGGTTTTTTCGGAGATATTCCGGGTCCTTAAGGCGGGAGGAGAGCTTTACTTTGCCGATGTGTTCGCCGACAGGCGGATCCCCGATGAGGTTAGGAATGATCCGGTGTTGTACGGTGAATGTCTGGGTGGGGCGATGTATATCGAAGATTTCAGGCGCATGCTCAGGGACTTGGGATGTCCGGATGTTCGGTACATGTCCAAGCGAGTTATCGCTATTGATGATCCGAGAATAGCGGAGAAGACGGGTAATATTACTTTTTGTTCTGTGACCGTCAGGGCGTTTAAGCTGGATGGCCTTGAGGATATCTGCGAGGACTTCGGACAAACCGCTTATTATCAGGGCACAATCCCGGGATTTCCTCATCAGTTTGCTTTTGATGATCACCATGTGTTTTTTACCGGGAAACCGATGCTGGTGTGCGGGAACACCGCGTCGATGCTTACAAACACGCGGTTTGCTGAACATTTCAAGATCATCGGTGATAAGAGCCGCCATTTCGGGCCGTTTCCCTGCCTGTCCGCCAGGCAGGCGTGTGGGCCAACTCCTGCGGCATCAAAGGCCGATGGAGTTAAGACAGGCGGCAGTTGCTGTTAACAATTCCCAATTCCGCGCAATTCTAATTCCGGAATTGCCCGGAATTGCTTATCCAAGGAGGTAATGGGTATGGTTAAGATTGCTTGTTATGCTGTTTTGGTTGTTGCTTTGTGTGCCTGCGGTTGTAAGCCGTCTGCGAGTACACAGCCGTTTGCCAATGTTATTTCTGCGGATAACGTGCCGATTGCCTACGCGGTCTACGGCCCGGCAACTGATCCGACCGTAGTGTTTGTCCACGGGTGGAGCTGCGATAGCCGCTATTGGCACAATCAAATCCCGTATTTCACGAAGAAATACCGGGTAATCACCGTCGACTTGGCCGGACACGGCAATTCCGGTTTCGACAGGAAAGTCTATACCACAGATGCGTTCGGCCAGGACGTGGCTGTAGTATTGCGGAAGCTTGATGTGAAGAAAGCAGTATTGGTGGGCCATTCAATGGGAGGAGAGATAATTCTGTATGCGGCTAAGATCGCGCCTGAAAGAGTTATTGGCCTAGTGGGGGTAGATACTCTTGAAGATCTGGGGATGGTTTATCCGGATGAGGTAAAAAACAGTATCTATGAGCCGATCGCTGCGGATTTTGTTCCGGAGGTGCAGAAGTTTGTCCGCACTATGTTCCCGGCGAACGCCGATAAAGCCTTGGTCGAGGCGGTCGCCCGGGATATGTCATCGGCTCCGCAGGATGTGGCGTTGAGTTCGATGAAGGAATATTTCAAGGTGTCTGACCCGGAATTGATCAAGGGGCTCTCCGTGCCGCTGAAAAGCGTCAACGCTGATCTCTGGCCGACCAATGTCGACGGTAACAAAAAACTGTTACCTTCATATGAGATGGCGTTGATGAAAGGCCGCGGCCATTTCATTATGCTGGAAGCGCCAAATGAGTTTAATGCGCTGCTTGAGCGGATGGTCAAACGTATCCTTGCCGAGACAAAGGGCAAATAGGTAAGACACCTATTTGTAGAAGTGCCTGCCCTTAGACTGCGCTCATCATCGGCGCTTGCTTGAGGATGCGCCAAAAGACTCGCAGAATTGAATGAAGCTTTGTTGTGAATAAAAAGGTGGCAGAGTTATAGTAATGCGATGAGGAGCTTGGCTGAGGCGGTTGTGAAGTAGCCAGTATTGTCATTCCCGCGAAAGCGGGAATCCAAAAAAGGAAAGATTAAAATGAAACAATGGTACGAATCATTATTTGAGAACTACGCGCGCAAATATGATAAAGAGCCTTTTGTTCAGGGGACTGTAGGCGAATGTGACTTTATTGAGATAGAGATCAATCGCGATAAATCCTTAAAGATCATCGACGTCGGATGCGGTACCGGCCGCCACGCTATTGAACTGACCAAAAGAGGGTATACGGTGACCGGCGTTGACCTTTCCGAGTCACAGCTTGCGCGAGCGCGAGAGAAAGCCAAAGCGGCGGGTGTGACGATCGATTTTCATCGGCATGACGCGCGAGCCCTTCCTTTTGAGAACGAATTCGATCTGGCCATCATGCTATGCGAAGGCGGGTTTTCTCTTATGGAAACAGATGAAATGAATTTCGCGATCCTCAAGAGCGCGGCCAGGGCTTTGAACGGTCAGGGGAAGCTCATCTTCACCACGTTAAACGGATTGTTCCCGCTGTTTCATTCGGTCAGTGAATTCTATAAGTCGGCGCAGAAAGAAGGCCAGTCCCAGTGTAAGGAGTGCTCCTTTGATTTGATGACTTTCCGTGATCATAACACTGCTGTTTTTGATGACGATTCCGGTAATAAACGAGAGCTTAAATGTAATGAGCGTTATTACGTGCCCAGCGAGATAACGTGGCTTTTGAAGACGCTTGGGTTTAAAAAGATCGATATTTTTGGCGCGAAGCTCGGGGCATACTCAAGAAACGACAAGCTGACCACGGAAGACTTTGAAATGCTTGTTATCGCACAGAAGTAGCGGGCAATTCCGGGCGCCAATTCCGGGGGCGGGGCAATTCCGGGGACACGATACTTAATTATTGACATGGCGTTAGGTTTTGTTATACTTTCGTCATGGCTCGTCTTGCAAGATTGGTAGTGCCAAAATATCCTCATCACATAATCCAACGCGGTAACCGTCGTCAACAAGTTTTCTTCAGTGATCAAGATAAAATAGCATACCTAGATTATTTAAGAATACGCGCTAAACCAGCGGGTATACGTTTCTGGGCGTATTGTCTTATGGATAACCATGTTCACTTGATAGCCGTGCCGGAGCAAGAAGATAGCTTAGCGTATGGCCTTGGCGAAGCGCACCGGCGCTATACCCGTATGATAAACTTCAGGGAAGAGTGGAGAGGGTATCTGTGGGAAGGTAGATTCAAGTCTTTTGTGTTAGATGAATTTCATCTTTATGCCGCTATGCGTTATGTCGAAAGAAATCCGGTAAGAGCCGGAATAGTAAGGAATGCCTGGGATTATAAATGGTCAAGCGCCAGAGCGCATGCCGGCAAAGAAAAAGACCCTTTATTGGATAATAATTTTGTCATAGAAGATATAAAAGACTGGAAATCTTTTTTATCCCATGGGGATGAATCATCAATCATGTCTTTAATGAAATCGCATGCTAATACAGGCAGGCCATTAGGAGATGATACATTTATTAAAAAATTAGAGAAACTGACCGGAAAGCATCTTAAGAAACAAAAACCAGGGCCAAAAAAGGAAGAGGGCGGGAATAATTAAGTATCGTGTCCCCCGAATTACCCCGAATTACCCGCAAATGAACGATTATTGCCATGGGCATTCGATAGATATTATTGAGAGGTGGTGTTAGGTTATGAGCAAGAAGTGTAGGAAATGCAAAGTGCCGCTGGAAGGATTATTGTACCGGTTGATCGCCAAGACGCTTTTCGGCGTGCGGCCGTCAACGAATGATCCTGAGCTGTGTAATAAGTGCGAGAATAAGAAATAAAGGGAGTACGGATTTGTGCAGCAATCTGCTGCACAAATATTTAGCTGGAGATGCCTTCGAGAGGACGTTGTGTCCACACGGAAGCATTATCAGATAGATACTAAAAATGATTAAGAAATTTAAAGAGTTTTGTGGTTTTGAAAAATATGATAAATTTATTTCAATGTTACAACGCAATCGAGGACATGGAGACCGAGTAATGTTTTGGCAAGAACAGCTTTTGGAAGAATTCCAGAAAAATACTGGAATTAACATGCCGAAGGACTTGAAGGGTTTACAAAATTTATTTGGAGCAGAACTCGATCCTGCGGTATCGGGGAAATCACTGCCTGACATTATGAATGAACTTAACGAACTTATTGCGGGAAGGTCTCCACAAAATACCCGCAGTCGAGAGGAAATAATCAATGATCTGAAATCAAAGATCTATTCTGATTCAAAGTTCGAATTAGGAGATACAAAAACAACTGCTGAATTTATTCATAGTCATGTTTTAAAAGGTGCCGAATATGTCCCTATCTGGAGATGGGGGTCTTTTGCAATCTACACTTATTCGAAATTCGAAAAAACTCCATATCATTATGGGTCTAAACTTGGAGGCAATGAGTTTGTTTGGGCATATTGTTTTCCAAGGGGACTTTAACTACTGATAAAATTTAAAATAACTTTTATTATTATAAAAGGGCTATCTTGAACAAACAAGAAATAATCAAAGAATTATGTGAAATTTATATGACACAAGGATTTAGGACAGTCTGGAATGATGTGGATGATGAGTATAATTGGGAACGTCAAAATATAGGTGGATATCCCGTTGTTAAACAAAACCCGGAGAATTTTGATCAAGAGCGCTATCATAAAAGAGCTAGGGAAATAGGTGAGATGCTCAATCAAGAGGGCGGATTATCACTTATGCAAGAAATTGCATATTCTGTGCAAAATACAATTGGAAGCAAGCCGGCAAATGAATTATCGAGATGTTGGAATAGAATCGGCCCTTGGGTCGATTAAGAAAACAAGCCGTTACTAAGGAAGGAATGAAGTATGGAAAGAGATGTGATAGCAAGTGTGTTTATGTTTACAAAAGAGAAAAAAATATTCTAAGCTTGCAATCGCCTCACCAAAGAACTTTCCATATGGACGGAACAGCGGCATTCCACAATAGACGGACAATTTAATTCTTGGATTGTTGTGGAATATTGTAATGTGGCTTTAGCTGCAAAAGTTATTAAAGATTTCGATGAACTATCGCATCCATACTATGGCCGGGGAGTTCTTGACCAATCAGTGATGTATTAACATTGTAGATAAGCATATGGTCGAAGATTATTTAAATTCAGGCTCGAAGGAATTGAATTATGGCGGGCGGAAGTGGTGCGAGAAGAACGGATATCGTGTCAATTCCGGTTATGGCAGTAGCAGGGTTGAATGGGGGAGTTTTTAAATAAACAGTGTCAAATCCCAAAACATTATAATATAGCAAAAACATACAACTAAATAAGTAATTTTGATTTTATGCCGATAAAATGCCAAAATAATGCATCAATCAATTACACCTTAAAATATTGATTTAAGTGACTTTATCGAAATTTGGCACCATTTGGTCCTGAATTCTGAATCCTACAATTTAAAGAAAGGATGGTAAATAGTGAAAAAATATTCATTGAGTCAAGCGGGCATGTTCTTGCTGGTTTGTTTTATACCTGTTTTATCCGGATGCAGCGCAAGCACTAAAATGATAATGCAGGCGGAAAACGGCAGAACGAACAATGTTTTAAACATGCTTGATCAAGGGATTGATGTTGATGCCCTTTTGGTCGATCGCTCGGCATTATTTTATGCCAGTCAGAACGGGCATGCCGATACTGTTAAGTTACTGCTTGATCGTGGCGCTAATCCAAATCTGAAGGATTCTATGGGAGTGTCCCCCTTGCGTTTGGCAGCCGAAGGCGGACACCTTGAGATAGTTAATTTATTGCTGGCACATGGCGCTGCCCCTGACGTGAGAACCAGGGAGTACGGCAATCTTGCGTTGCATGCTGCGTGCATGAATGGACATATTGATGTTGTTTCAATCTTGCTCAAACAGGGAGATTATATAAATTATCAGAGTAAAATAGGTATGACGCCACTAATAGTGGCGGCCAGACATGGGCATAATGATCTTGTGAGAATGCTTATTGAGCAGGGGGCGAATGTTGACGTTGCAGACACTAACGGCCTTACGGCGCTTCACTACGCATGTGTGTATGGAAAAAAAGAAATGGTTTCAGCTCTTCTTTCGGCAGGTGCTGACCCCAATTTGAGAACATCACAGGGGCTTACGCCGCTCCATATGGCTGCATCCCAAAAGAGCGTCTACCGGCAGAAAGATGATTACAAGAATAGGAAAGAAATTCTGATTATCGCAGGGGCGGATCCGTCTATTTTATCAAACTTCAAGCAAACTGCTGATGATGTGTATGCCAAGGGTTTGCTGGTTCCTTCTACGGGTGACGGCTGGGAAAGGCTGCGTCGGGCTCAACAGTCGGCTGATGTTACGGCTGGAATGGCGGCGCATCAATACCAGTATAATTTAAACAACGACAAAATACTGGAACTCCAGGACACCTTAAAAAAATAAGGTAATTAATTTTTAGTACTGGCCGTACGCACCAATTCCGGGCGGGGCAATTCAAGTATCGTGTCCCCCGAATTACGTACTCAATGGTAATATAATAGATCGTGTTTCAGATAAGGAGACAGTTAGCATGTCTAAACAGTGTTTCACGGCGTTACTTTTGTCTTTACTCTTAATGGTCCATATGGTACATGTCCCTTTTATTTTAGCGGATGAACGCGATGATGAGATAAAAGATCTCAAGGTACAAGTACAGGGGTTATTAAAGCGCATTGAAGCATTAGAGCAGGGGCAGGCCAGGATAAAAGAAGCGCCAGCAAAACAAGATGAAGTGAAAAAAACGGCGCCGGCTGAACCCGCGGTTGTAACATCGTCTTTGCCGCTCAAAGGTATTAATCTTGGTGGAAAATTGGAAATAAGGTATCAGGATTCTGAAGGCGAAGAAGGCACTTTTAATTTATCGAATTTCGAGCCGAATATTGTCGTTGATGTCAATGATGCCATATCTATGAAAGGGCAGTTGGAATGTACTCCTGCCAGTGTTATTGCAAATGAAGGTTGGATCCTATATAAAGAGCCTCCCTTTATTAAGGGCAGCCTCAAAGCTGGCAGGTTTCGCCGAAAGAGTTTTGGCCTTCCCCAAGGCGATAGTGATAGGGTATCTCTTGACTATTCTCTTTTAGGCAGAGCCTTTAGCGGTGAGCGGCAATTGGGTTTTGAGTATACCCGGTCTTTTAAGAAAATGGGTTTGCTGGGCCCGGTAAACCTGAGCTTAGGTGAGTTTAACGGCTCAGATTTAGGTAACCGCGAGGCAGGAGATAATGCTAAAAGGCAGGTGTTATTTGTTTCGGATAGGGCGGGAGATACGTCTGATACCCAACGAAAAGAGTTTTCTTTGCGCTCAACCATAGAGCCAATAAAAGGGTTGCTTCTGGGAGGTTCAGTGTCAGTGGGTAAACTGAGCAGCGCAGATATTTCTACCCTTAATACTTACTTGGGCACTTCCTATACTGATGATGAAAAACAGAGGTTCGGCGCGGATATGACGTATAAATTTAATGCTCTTCCTTTGGAATTAAGGGGAGAATATATGCATGGTAAAACCAGTGATTTGGGAATAGATACTTGGTATACTATGGGCATTCTCAAGCCATGTAATGGGAAATTAGGCATCTATGCCAGGTATGGCCGGCTTAATCCTGATATTGGCGCCACTTCCCGTTCATATTCGTGGGATCTCCAGCAGGTAACTATGGGCGGTATTTGGCATTTTAATAAGAATAACCAGCTGCAGATCGAGTATGAGCTTAATGACGAGGATACGCAAGGGGCAGCCGGTGATGTGGATAATGATATGCTCAGGATCGAGTGGCAGACGTTATTTTAAGTCGCAGATGTAACTGGAGATGTCAGGAGGAGGGGAGTTAATATGAGCAAAGGGGTAGTATTGTTTGTGAGCCTGATAGTTTGCTTAACGTATGCTATAACCAGTTATGCTGACCAGGATATAACGGCTCAGAAGGTAACGCAAGCGCCGGTCATCGACGGGAATGGTGCTGATGAAGTTTGGGGTAAGTCAACCGAGTATACCACTTTTGATGCGGTAGCAAAGATCAATATGGCCTTGAAGGCAGTTTATACCGATAGGGAAATATTTTTTCTGGTCAGCTATCCGGACCCGGATAGATCCGTTACCCACAAGACTTGGGAATGGGATAAAACTACCGGGATGTATAAAACAGGGCCTGATCGCGAGGATGTATTTACTTTTAAATGGAATATGGAGTTTCACCCCGTGGATTTGTCTTTGCAGTCAGACAATGATTATACGGCTGATATCTGGTTTTGGAAGGCCAATAGGAGCGATCCTGTTGGTTATGCGGATGATAAATTTGACCGTGTCAGTTCCATTCCAATCTCCAAGAGTGCCGAATTTTCAAGCAGGAGTGGAAAGAAAATGTATATGAGAAGAGAAGGAGACAGCGGCGATGCTGCCGCTAAAGAGACTCTTTATGAGGAGTATAAACAGGATATGATGCCCGGCTTTATGAGCGCTACTCCCTCAGGCAGCAGGGCAGATATAAAAGCAAAGGGCGCCTGGGGAGACGGTAGGTGGACAATAGAGTTCCGCCGGGCTTTAAATACCGGGCATAATGATGATGTCCAGTTTGATACATCTCAAACTTATCTTTTCGGCGTATCCCGTTATGAGATAGCCGGCAGGAAACTTGACTCAACGATACATGAGCCCCTTTTTGGTTGCGGTGATGTTTCGGAAGGATTGACGCTGAAATTCGGAAAATGATCGCGTCGGCTTAAAAGTATATACGATACATGAAAATGAGGTTTCATGATCGTAAAAGGATGATGCTGTATGGTTATGACATTTAAGGCTACCAGGAATATAGGGTTGGCAGTGATGACAACGATTATCGTGATGACAGGGCTACTCTTTTTTATTACAACAACACGGATTGTAAATGGTGTGTCAGGGATTCTGCAAAAGGAGAGGATCAAGCTGGAACTGATAGAGGATATACGAAACCACTTTTTAGATGCCAGAGAAACCTTTAATGCTTTTGTCCATATGCAAACGAAAGATATGGATCCCGCAGTAAGATTAATAAATTTAGCGCTTAAGGAATCTGAAGAGCTCAAAATATTGGTTTCAGATGAAAAGGAAAATATGGTTAAGTTCATAAGCGTTGCCAGGCGTTTCCGCGTAGCCATAATTACTTACGCTGAAGAAGTTGACATTGATATTACTGGTTCCCGGGCTATCGAGATGGAAAAGATTGCCCAGTCCGCTGCCAGAGAGGCTGATATATCTTTAACCAAACTGGTTAAAGATATCAGGGCTAAGATTAGGATCGCCGATGAGAACATCCTTGGCATATCAAAAGACAGCCAGAAGATGAGTTTAACGGGAATGTTTGTAGGCATAGTTTCCGGTTTGCTGGTAGCCTTTTTTATGGGCAAAGCCCTCATGAGGCCGATCAGTAAATTGGTTAATGCCACACACAAAATAGTTGCGGGAGATTTGAACGATCAGATAAAGGTAGAATCAAGTGATGAGATCGGAAAACTTGCTGATTCTTTTAACAAAATGATGGTTGAATTGAAGACAACGATTGAAAGAGAGTCGTCTGTCATAGCAAAGACAAAAATAGCTGTCGAAAAGGAAAAGGTCAGTGAGATCACTGCTTTAAACCAGCAGTTGAGGGCTAATGAAGGGTATTTAAAAGCAAGCAACCAGCAGTTAAAAGCGAATGAGCAGCAGTTAAAAGCGAAAGAACTAACGCTTTTGAGAGCTCAGGAAGAATTAAAGAATAAAATTGCAGATCTGGAACTTTTCGAAAAAGTGACAATCGGCAGGGAACTTAAAATGATCGAACTAAAAAAAGATATAAATGGATTGTTAAAAGATTTAGGCAAAGAACCAAAATATAATATATAGGCATTTTAATTCCGGTAATTACGAGTAGTAATTCCGGCAGAATTCCGCCCGGAATTCCACTTGTCGAGACAAAGGGCAAATAGGTAAGACACCTATTTGTAGAAGTGCCTGCCCTTAGACTGCACTCAGCATTGGCGCTTGCTTGAGGATATAATAATGAAAAATGGATAAGAATAAGAATATAGATAAAGCTACTCCGAAGTCTAAGCGGCGGCAGAAAATCTGTCCTGAACCCAAAGCGGCAGATACAAACTATGAGTAGAGAAATGAATGATAAGAATACTCCGAATCCTAAACGGCCGTCGATTTCTCGCTTGAAAAGAAGCTCGAAATCTTTGGGCCAGGATTCGGAGTTGCAGCCAAAG
>Ga0265297_10000674_pt1 | contig 95776 bp, 86 predicted proteins | sample Munlanlwell13791_FD_192502 | JGI IMG/M metagenome (GOLD analysis project Ga0265297, IMG submission 192502) | Leachate microbial communities from a municipal landfill in Southern Ontario, Canada - Leachate well 137-91 | ecosystem: Engineered > Solid waste > Landfill > Unclassified | place... | reverse complement strand
GCGGTGAGCATTACAGCCAGTTAGTCCCGCCAAAGGCGGGAAACCCTAAACGTTTGTTTGTAAAAAAAGATTGATATTAGTGCCGGGGAGAGGACTTGAACCCCCACGGGTTTTACCCCACAGGATCCTAAATCCTGCGCGTATACCAATTTCGCCACCCCGGCTTAAGAAAAGAAATAAATTATAAAGGTTTTACCAAATCTCATCGAGTTGAGTAAACCCCGTAGGCTCGCTCCTTCGAGGCAAGGATGTAAACCTTGCGAGAAGGTAAGAGCGTATCGGGGGTCGCCACCCCGGCAAGAAAAAATTTCCCAGGTTATACGGTTATTATAGCAGGACTCTGCCTGACTTGAAAATACTACTATATACATATATAAAGAGTCATTATTGAAGTTATGATTTCGGGTCTTGACCAATCAAGGTAACAAAAATACAGATCAAAACGATTCCATCAAACGTGAGGCAGATAAGATCAATAATAAACTATGTTCTACACCGACACCCCTTTGTTTTCAGAATTTTTCTTTGTTCAGTAATTGTATTAACAAAAACCGCCTGCTTTGCTTGTCCGGTTGCCAGTTTTTTATCAAGCGGTGTTTGATGATGATATGATCGGTTATTGAATTCAATAACCAAAATCTCATGACGGAGATAAAGCGCTTTTAGTTTCCCTTTCCAGCGCAGTGTTTCCGGGTGACGGGAATAGCCGCCTTTTTCTTTATGAATAGTTAATATATTCCATAATCCGTGCAGCTCGCGGTGTTCGGCAAGCAAATGTTTTTGGCAAAGATACTTTGGATGAATATCCCAAATACGCATAGTGATGATTATATCTGTTTTAAGACTAAAATAAGTTGTTGAATTTTAAAATAAAATTTTGATAGACTAAGACTAAATGGATGATAAACAAGATATCCAGAATGCAAACGGTAATATTAAACCAAATAATAAAATATTCATCATTTTCATAGTAATTCTTTTGTTTTTTGTAATTCCAACCGGAGTTTTTATTGGAAATAAATATCTTCTTGCTCCGTTAAGAAAAGCTCAAGAGTTAAATAATAAATATGACTCAAGATCCCTAACAGTAAGTCCATATATAACAATCTGTCCAACTGTCACTCCGTATACTGTTGTTATTTCATATCCTACCGTTACCCCGTATCTTACAGTTAGCCCATATCCTACGCCAGTATTAACGACCGGAGTATATAAAAATCATTATGGGCAGTATCAGATAAAAGTACCAATGGATTTGGGAGCTATTGAGTGTATGGGCAATAGCCGCCCAAGAGGATGCTCGACATTGGCTCCACTTGGAATTGATATCAGTGTTAATATATGGCCGATGATTAAAATTGATGCGGTAATTTCGGAAAAAATCAATTCAAATCCCTCATCACTAAATTTTAATATACCGGTGCTGGGAAACAACCTTAATGCTTATTTTGAAAAAAAAACAGACATATCATTAATCACTTTTGTTTATAGAGGCGCCACGTACACATTTGAAGGAAATTATCTGCAAGCAAAAAGATATGGTTATTCCGCTGATAAACTGGATGAGATATTAAAAGAAACAGCTCAAAGCATTACTTTTCTTAATGAACCATCAACATGTAAAACGCCATCCCTGTTGCCTTTAACCGATTTTCCGGAAAACTTTGTTCTTTATAATTATCACGAATCTGATAAAACCGATCCGGTTTATAGTTACTGGCCCTATACGAATAAAAAAGATAATAGCCAATATTTAATTGAATATGCTGAAGAAAATTCCAAAAGAGGTTTTATGATACATTATATTAGAGATGGATCGGTTTTCAGCGATGACCTTTTTTCAAGCTATGTTCTACCAATTAAACCCAACAAAACTAATGGCGGTTTTGATGACAGCGGAACCGGTATCTGGCACTTAAACTGTATCAATACCCAAGAAGATGGACCCGGTAATGAAATGCCGTACCATATCAACGAAGATCCTAACGATCTTTTTGGCATACAAATATACGGAAATGCTACGAATCCCCAGGCTTTGTGGAACGTAGAAAAATGGAATATTAACCTTTTAAAATCTGTTCGTGATAAAGTGTATATCAAACGCGGGAATTTATGGCATAGTTACATTGCTACAGATTATTTTGCCACCATGCCAACAGCTTATGGAGGAAAACCGGCTATTTATCTTTACTCTCCAAAAAAACAAAGTGTTAAAGTTGAGATACATCCCAGAGGCCAGCTTATAGAAACCGATAGTTTTTATGATCCATCTATTTCCGGATGGCAAGTGTTAGTCGATGATAATAATATGCTAGATCCTCCTCTACCATACCTTTATTACGAAGCTATGTTACCTGTAAACTCTCCCGAACGGGGCTATGTTATTCCTTTCTCTCAGCTGTTTGATTTCACCAAAGATTATATTAAAGAACTCGGACTGAATGATTCGGAAGCCCATGAGTTTATTGCGTTCTGGAAAAGCAAGCTGCCTTGGTCTCCATATTACTTTGTCTCAAACTTAGATCAAGAAACTATTTCTCAGATTTACCCGCTGGTTATCTCGCCGGCACCACAAACTTTAATCAGGATTGAACTATATTTCAAACCGTTAAAGGAAAAAGTCAGTGTTACTCCTCCGGAAAAACTGGTTTATCCGAAAAGAGTCGGTTTCACGGCTGTGGAGTGGGGCGGTATTCTTGAATAAAATAGATAATTTTTTATGAAAATTCCATCAGATGCAAAACGAGTTTTTAAGGGTGTCATTTTTGATGTTTACCAGTGGCAACAGAAAATGTTCGATGGCAGATATGCAACTTTTGAAATGCTGAAAAGACCTCCTACTATCGAAGTAATAGCAACACGTGGTAACAAAATACTTCTATCGCATCAGTCTCAACCGAACAAATCAGATTTCTACTCCCTTTTTGGGGGAAGAGGCGAGGAAGGGGAGGAAGCATTAGCAACAGCCAAACGCGAATTGCTCGAAGAATCCGGACTGCAATCCGAAGACTGGGAACTATTGAAGGTGTATGAGCCGATGCATAAAATTGACTGGCGGATTTATATGTTTGTCGCAAGAAATTGTATTAATACAGCACAACAAAAACTTGATGCCGGAGAAAAAATTGAAATTGTTGAGTGCACTTTCGAGCAATTCATCAAAATCGTTGGGTCTGAAAAATACTGGGGCAATGAATTGGTTTTGGATATATTACGTATGAAACAAAATCTTCCTGATCTTGAAAGGTTCAAGCAAAAACTGTTTTTAAATAAAGACGGAATGACACAGTGAAAAATCCCTAAACCTATTCAAAACATTTTTTTGTAAAACTGCATTGTCCTTTGCATTATCAAATTCCAGCCCCCTTGACTGAAATTATGATCTTCTCCCGGATAAGTAAAATACTCAACTTTTTTTTCTTTTTCTTCCAAAGTTTCGACAAGGCTATCCGACCACTTTTGCGGAACTGCCTCATCTGCTCCTCCCTGATGGATTTGTAGCCGGGCCTTAATCCAGTCATAATAATTGGTTAATGAATATTTTTCCGCATCATAGTCTTTTTCAAAATTAGCTGTTAATTTGCGCAGGGCTTTCCCGTGATCATCAATGTCGTCGGTGTAATAAAGTATGCAATAGGGGAATGGTTTTGATACCGGAGCCCATAAAACAGTAGGGTAGTCCTTCCCTGATATTTCCAGAACCGACAGAGCAATCTGCCCGCCATTGCTATGACCCCAGATCCCAAGATGGGTATTGTCATAACGTGCTGCCAATTTTTTATTTTCTAAGGCAGTATTAAGATTAGCTGTCGAACTGATTAATTCCAAGACTGAAACATAAGTCAAAAACCTTTCCTCCATAGCATCATTCGTGGGTTTATCTGAGTAACCGTAACCCAAGAAATCTGGGGCAAGAGTAATATAATTGTTTTGTGCCAGAACTTCTCCTCCGTGACTCGTCCCTATTCCCGGTTCATAAATACTTTGATCAACATAACCTCGAATCATAATGATAACTGGGTAACTTCCGGATGCTTTAGGAACATTCATTAACCCGCTTACTTTTTTGCCTCTGACAGAAAAATAAAAAATATAGGAAGAAAACTTTTCTTCGTCTTTTATTGATTTATCAATAACAATTTCACTCCCGGCAAATGTTGTCTTTTGCAAAGCAGTATATGAGTACTGGGCGAGTTTTTTTTCCTGTGTGATTTTTCCCTTGCCGATTGGAGAAAGAATCTTTTCCTGTTTAATATATTTTAAGCTAATAATTATCGCAATAACTATTATCCCGATAAATAAAATTATTTTTTTCATGAGTAATGTAATTATACTTTATCTATTTCAGACCGGAGGAAAAGTACTGTTTACAGGGCCCTAGGGAACGGGCTAAGCAACCTGCGAGGTTAAATTAATGAATTTACTATGCTTGTTCGACTGGATTATATCTTTCCATATTATGTTTTATCATATTAAAAACTAATCCGCCGTTTGGAATTCCGATTAAACCGATCCTATTCATAAAAGAAGAGTGTATTTTTTTCTGTTCGAGCGTACCTATTTGTTGTCCATTTACAACTAACCGTATATTGCTTAACCTTTCATTTGGCACAATGTCAGATATCCATGAATCGCTTTTCCTTGGTTTTTTTAAAAACAATATAATATCCATATTGTTTTTATTGATCTTTGTATTGTAAGTATTTTCAAACTCGCTCCATTTATAGTAATCAACATAATTATCATTAAATTCGATCAGATAATTATTAGTACCCGCATACCAAGACCCTTTTTTCCGAATGTACTTAACTCCTTTTTTAAAAAGCAAAAACATTGGAATAATAAAAATTAGGCTAAAAAGGTTGGGTAATATCGAAAATAAAATGGCTCCCCAGGGATTCGCTTTTGTATATGTCTCTAATGTTCCGTTTACGGTTATTTGTGTACTTCCATTTATTAAAAGTCCAAATAATGGAAATAAGAATACTAGCGGCAAAATTAACATAAAGGAACTTAATGCCAATCCGCTTAACATAATTAATCCGATACTCCGCTTAGTATAATCCTGGGAAGATTGAACAACGAAGTCAACCGGCTCACCTTTGAGAGTATCCTTAATGTACTGCGGAACATCACTAAGCATATTTTAATTATATATTATCAGTACTTACACATTCATATAAAAACAACCTCGGGTGGTTACTAGATCGTCACGAATTTTTATTCAGAAGTGTTTCTTCATAAAAGCCCTTCCGGAGCCGGATTTAAGATATTCTTTAAGAAATTTCTCATCATCGTTTTAATTGTTTTCCTTCCATATCCACCTTTTAAATATTCCTCCCTATTTTTAGCATCAATCTTATTTAAAAACGCTTCGTAGAAGATTAGCTTCCATGGCTTGAATGGTTTTGTTGCTTGGCTTAGTCCAGCATTATGTTCTTTAAATCTTTTATGCAGATCTAATGTATATCCAATATACAAAGAATCGTTTTTAAGACTCTGAAGAATATAAACGTAGTAAAACATACTATTACATGGCAAAAGCCGCGTTTATCTTAGCGACAAGGGAACGTAATAAATCCTTCGGATTTAAACGTTCCCGCGTAATCTCTAAGCTCTCCTTCGACAAGCTTAGGATCGCTAAGATATTACGCGGCGGAAGAGGCGGGATTCGAACCCGCGATGACCTTGCGGCCATACAGACTTTCCAGGTCTGCGCCATAAACCAGCTAGGCGACTCTTCCTGTAATAGAACTGTTTATTTTAAAATATCACGATATTGTTGTCTAAACAAACGTTTCCCTTCAGTCGTCTTAAGATATTTTTCTCTTTTTCTCGCATCTGACTCACATAGATTTGTTCTCGACTAATCGAAACGTCAAACGTTTCTCAGCTCGAACAATAAACAATATTCTTCGAGCGAGCGTAGCGAGTCGAGAAGCAATATTCAGTTTTTATTAATATATATCTTTTCTTTCTTTTAAAACTTTTTGAACTTTGCGAACTTTTAAAACGTTAGAATTTATATAAACAATTCTTTCTCCCCCTTCAACATTCTTTTTATTAAAACTGCCATTTTATAAAAATAATTATCCCAGTTGTAAGGAAACGAGCTCTGTTTGACCAATGTTTCAATTTCTTTTCCTTCATTATCCAACCCGTTTACCGTAAAAGAAAAATCCTTTTCCGAAAACACTTTGACTATTTTTTCAACTGGACAGGCAAAAATTCCTTCAACCTCATCTTTTTGCAGTTTGAAAGTTGACAGCTGGGAATTGTCAATGGTTGCAAATACATAGACTATGTTGTGTCTCAAATTCCTCGAGATATCATAGTCAATATACATTCTCCGCCCCAGGGAAATGATATTTTCTTTATCATAAATTTTTCCCACTTCCTCTTTTGATTCCCTCAAGCCGTCAAGCATTGACTCACCGGTTGAATAATGTCCGCCAACAGCCACATCAAGCAAAGAGGGAACGATCGTTTGATTGCGGCTTCTTTTTTGAAAAATAATTGCCGGATTCGGATCTGTTTGCACTATCCATAGATTAAAGGTTGCCAGCCAGTCATTATCGTTATAAGCTCTTTCCCTGGTTTTGGTAACTCCGGATCTTTCAAACGTCGGTGGATTAAGCACATCAACCAGTTCTATTTTTTTCATGCATAAATTATATACTGTTCGTAGCTCAATTTAATTAGTAAATATACAAAAAGAGCGTACGAACAGTTATACCGCTAGCGTTCTTATTGCGTAGCGGTATATCATTCTGTTAGAATATAACTCCATGGAAAACCATGTTTCCCAAAAACAAATAATTTACGGAATTATCTCCATCATTGTGGTTTTTGGTTTACTGTTCGGTGTTTACCAGCTGGTAAACAAAGAGCCAATTTATTCTGAAATTAATCAAATATCGTCAACCGATCATCTCAAATGGTCTAACGAAAAGAAAAACATCCTCGTTGAATACAGTGACTTCCAGTGTCCGGCATGCAAGAGCTTTCACGAGTTGCTAAAGAGTTTTGAATCAAGCAAAAGCGCGGAATTCGCCATTACCAAAAAAATCACTTTAATCTTTCGCCAGTTTCCTTTATATCAGATCCATTCTAATGCTTACGAACCCGCCTATGCTGCTGAAGCTGCCGGCAAACAAAACAAATTTTATGAGATGGCAGATTTACTTTACGCCAAACAGGATGAATGGGCAAAAGAAAGTGATCTGCAAGGCTACTTCCTCAAACTGGCTGAAAAACTGAATCTTAATCTAGAAGAGTTTAAAAAGGACATTAAATCTGAGGAAATCAAGAAAAAAGTAACTCAAGACCTTGCCTCGGGTGAATCAGCAGGAATTAATGCCACTCCGACCTTTTTCCTGAACGGCAAAAAGCTGACGATTGAATCAATCGACAACTTTGTTGCCATATTGAAAACAATTAAATAAATAGTAATTTTTCATCTCCAATCCTAAACTAACACTAAAAATGATAAAATATACTTATCTTTAGACTAATCTAACAGGCCGAAAACTAACCGCTTCGGTTGGTTCCGGCCCAGCATAACAATATGATTATTAAGATCAATGGCAAAAAAATTAATTATCACGTTTTCGGACACGGACAGCCGATCGTCTTTGTCCATGGCTGGGGAGGAAGTATCAGAAGCTTAGAAGATCTTGCGCTCTTAAGTTCGGATAAATATCAAGCGATAATTCTTGATTTGCCGGGATTTGGCAAAAGCGATATTCCTGAACCAAGTTGGGGAGTAGGGGAGTATGCTGAAATTATTGTCAAACTAATCAAATCTTTAAGATTAAACGACGTTGTTTATTTTGGTCATTCCTTCGGTGGCAGTCTTGGGATATATATTAGCGTTAATTATCCAAATTTGATAAAAAAACTTATACTCTGTAATAGCTCTTATCAAAGGCTCGGGAAAAAAACCATCATCTACGAGACCTTTAAAAAAATTGTTCAAATTTTTCCATCGGTCAAAAAACAGGCAGAAAGGTTCAAAAAAATACTTTATGGGATATTTTTCCGAGGCTCTGATTTGCTTAAATATCCGCTACTCGAAAAAAACTTTAAAAAAATAATGGAACAGAATTTAAGTCCTTTGTTAACGAAGATAAATGCTCCCACTTTGATACTGTGGGGAGAAAACGATCAGGTAACTCCGCTTGCGTCAGGTATAAAGCTAAAGCAAAGCATAAAACAATCGCGGTTTAAATCTTATCCCAATGTCGGCCACAATCTACCGACAAAATACCCTGACTTAATGTTTAAAGAAATTAATCGGTTTATCTAAAAATGCAGGCAATATTTATTATCGGACTGATTTTATGTTTTATAAAGTCGTTTGATTTTATTTACCTTTTTCAAATCAAAGAATATCGGCTGGACCGTTTTTTTTCCATGCTTAATGAAAACAATCCGCTGGTCATCTTTTACTTTAACAGATTGCATCTTCCGGCTAAAAAATTGAGAAATTTATCGATAATATTGTCTGTCCTCGTCATTTTTATTACAATTTTCTTCACCATCAAACCAACAAATCTGTTAATTATTTGGCTTTTTGCTTTCTATCCGCTGATCAGCTTTGCTATGGTGCTTCTTTGTGTCTTGATTTCAAGCCTTCCTGTCAATTTCTATCGGAAACAAGTCATTAATAAAGCCAAAAGCCTTGTCAATCAATCACAGGCTGTTTTTATCGGGATAACCGGTTCATACGGCAAAACCACTACAAAAGAATTTTTATTCCAAATCCTGTCAAAAAAATTCAGGGTAGCCAAAACTGATAATAACCAAAATACCGATATTGGAATAGCTCTATCGATTATTAAAAACCTTAAACCCAATACCCAATATTTCATTGCTGAGCTTGGAGCTTATAAAAAAAGCGAAATAAAAAAGGCATGTGAGATCATCAAACCGGAGATTGGAATTTTAACCGGTATCGGCAACCAGCATCTTGATTTATTCGGATCAAAAAAACAATTAATTGAAGCCAAAAAAGAATTACTGCAGGCGCTGCCTGAGAAGGGGAGAGGTTATATTAATCAGGAAATATTAAACGACGTCAGTAACGCAAGCTTAATCAAAGATCTGTCTTGTAAAGTAATCGCCTATTCCAATCTGAAAAATGCCGGTCTTGAACCACCAATACAGTTACCAATCGGCAGTCATAACCTGGTTAATTTAACTGCAGCCGCAGTAGCTGCCCGTGATCTAAACATTAGCAAAACTTTAATCATTCAAGCAATTCAGCAAATTAGACCGCTTCAAGGCAAGCTATCAATTCATTCCGGCATAAACCGTTCTACAATAATCAATGATTCAAGCAACTCCAGTGGTGAAGGATTCATAGCTGCCATAAAAGCAATCAATGCCTATCCTCAGTCAAAAAAAATTATTCTTTCTAAAGGCATAATCGAACTTGGCCAGGAAAAGAAATCCACATATAAAAAAATACTGTCTGAAATTTACCAAACCCATGCGGTTCTTTATACCACAGACCGGTTGTTTAAAAGCAGTGATAAAAAAAACCGGGTATTCTTTTTCAGTAATGAGAATCAAATCCTTGCTTCTCTAAATAGTCATTTGGGTCCCGATACTGTTATTGTTGTCGAAGGCAGGTTTACTTCAAGTTTTATTAGTGCGCTAATCAGTAACCGTATCTGATAAAATATATCAATGATATTCACCAATTTTGCCCCAAATGAAGAACTGGATGACGCCCTTATTTCACTAAAAACATTGTTTGCCCCAGGCAGATGGCAAAAAGGCAAGGAAATAACCAAAGTAAAAAACAAAATCGAGTCTTTTTTCCCCGGTTACGAGTCATTCTTATATCTATCAGGTAGGGCTGCACTCTATCAATTGCTAAAATCATTACAGCTTACTGCCGGCAGTGAGGTCATTGTTCAGGCTTTTACCTGTGAAGCAGTAGTTTTGCCTATAATTGCCGCCGGTCTTAAACCAATCTATATTGATATTAACCCTGAGGATTTTTCCCTAAACTTTAGTCTGCTTAGGTCGCAAAAAAATAAGAACACCAGAGTCATTATCCTGCAACATACTTTTGGAATAGTTCCGGAAAAAAGACTGGCAATCCTTGAACTGGCAAAAAAAAACAACCTCTTTGTGATCGAAGATCTGGCGCATGGCTTTGATATCGACTCGACTTTAAAACAACCTTCGGTAAATTCGGCTTTTTTATTGTCTTTCGGACGATCGAAAATGATCTCGTCGGTCTTCGGCGGAGCCGTATTGACCAAAAATCGCAGGATTATTAATTCACTCCGGTCTGCCTCAAGGAATATGGATCGACCAACCGCAGGCTTTATGATAAAGGCATTTTTATATAAACCCCTGGCAGTCCTTATTAAATCCACCTACGACCTGATTATCGGCAAAATCATTCATCGTTTAACCAACAGTTTAAATCTGCTTATACCGGAAATAACCAGGAAGGAAAAAACCGGGTCTTTTGATAATCTGCTGAACAAGAATTATCCCAACGGATTAGCCGTTCTGCTTCTAAATCAACTGGAAAAAATTGATCTGACATCAGCGCTGCGAAAAAAGACCATCAAACTCTATCACGAATTCATCGTTAAAAATCCCCACCTCCAATTCTATCTAACAGTCAATCGGCCGATTGTCAGAATGCCGTTGCTGGTTAAATATCGTAACCAAATCATGTTACGCTTCTTGCGTAAAAACATCCAGATTGGCAACTGGTATCAACAGGCTGTTGCTCCTAAAGGATTGAGTCTGGATAAGGTTTTTTATAAAAAAGGCAGTTGTCCCATTGCCGAAAAAATCTGTAGCGAAATAATCAATCTACCAACACTAGTTAATCAAAAAGAGAGCTATAGGATTCTTAGTTCGCTAAAAAGTATTCTGCAAATCTAACGATAATTGGATATTAATTCTCGGAAGAACTTTCCGACCTGTCTTGGGTCACAATCTAAACCTTTTACAATACTGGATGTCATAACACCTGCAACTGGCAATACTAGATCAGCTTCTGTCATGTTTGGTTTATGCAAAGCTGCTTCAAGAGCAACATATGCACCTGCTTGTTGAGGGATCCTGTTGTTAAGAAATTTTCTTCTTTTCTTAGGTTCTAATTCGCGATAAGTTGAAAAACCTATAATTGCTTGCAGCGCAATACCCATTTCTTTAGTGTATCGACAATAATCGACAATACCGGGAGAATCAAGCTGTAATGGTCTTCCTCTTCGATCTGTTAAACCTGTTTCCATGAATGTATTATATTAAAAAGGATCGTTAGAATCAACTCAATGATATTTCCTGTATAATTTAAATGAATGATAATAAAAGAAATTAATAAATATAGTGACTGGACTGAATTTTTTAATGACCTGGGCTCACCGTCGTTTCTCCAATCATGGGAATGGGGAGAGGTCGAAAAAAAACAAGGTTATGATGTGATCCGTTACGGTCTTTACGGCGAAAACGATTTGCTGGCTGTTTTTCAGATAATCAAAATCCGGGCCAAAAGAGGCAGTTTTTTGTTTATTCCTCATGGACCAATAATAAAAACTCAAAACTCAAAGCTTAAAGCTCAAAACTTCTATGAAACAATAAAACAATATTTAATCACATTGGCGAAAAAGGAAGGGTTTGATTTTATTCGTATTTCTCCGATATTGGTTGACAATGAAGATAGCCGACGGCTTTTTCAGTCTCTCGGATTCAGACAAGCGCCGATTTATATGCACGCTGAAACTGTCTGGGTTATTAATCTTGATCAGTCTGAGGAAGAGCTACTTGCCGCAATGAGAAAAACGACTCGCTACCTTATAAAAAAAGCCCTGCGTGAATCTGTTGTCATTGAAAAATCAACTGAAAATTCCATTATTAACCGCTTCTGGGAAATATACGAAAAAACAGCTGCAAGGGAAAAATTTACACCCTTTTCAAAATCAATGATTACTGACGAGTTTAACCAGTTTAACCAAAGACAAAATGCAGTTTTTCTTTCCGGTAAATCCAGTCAGGAAAAAAACTACCTGGCTTCGGCTTTAATTGTATTCACAAATTCCACGGCATTTTATCACCAAGGCGCTTCAATTCATACAAAGATACCGGTAACGTATCTGCTTCAATGGGAAGCCATTAAAGAAGCAAAAAAAAGAGGCTGCAAGTACTATAACTTCTGGGGAATTCTCAAAAAAGGCCGTACCCCAAAAGCCTGGTCCGGCCTGACTCTTTTTAAGCAAGGTTTTGGCGGACAACAGATCGACTATGTGCCAACCCAGGACTATATTGTGTCATCAAAATACTGGCTGACCTGGACTTACGAAAACCTGCTGAATCTCAAAAGAGGTGTTTAAACCATCTTCCCCATAGATATAAAATCATCCCAAAGACAGGGTAGACATATAATTTAGATTGTTAAATCAGCCTTTATTCTTCTAAAAGTGATCGGGTAGACCTTAAAAAGCCTTAAAACCAGCCCATAAGCAAGGAAGAGAAATGTGCCATTATTAATACAAAATTAACGATTCATAATTAAGAATAATTAATAAATAATTACTAATTATTACTTTTATATTTTTAATATTTTTCACCACCACTCTTCTGGCAGCCACGATTGACATCGTAAAAGATACAATTTACGATGTTATATGTATCTTCCCCCATGCCATTAAATACTCCAAAAAATCGTATTTCAGTCCGGGTGCGGATATTGTCGAATCTCTGTAAAAAAGAGTAATGCGCCTACCGCTCTTTCCCAGGGTTTACCTTATTCTTTAAGAACACTGTCTTAAATCAACTGTTATTGCACATAATTTACCTCTATCTTCAGTTGAACAACACACTTCTCTCCGGGTAATTTAAGCCATAAATAATTAGGCTGTCGTAACAACTAAATCGTTTATTTTTGAAGCTAAATATCATTATTTAGAGGCACCGCTTAAACAGGTAGAGTGATAAAAATAAATATTTAGATTGTCACAATAATACAAAGTATGAATTTTGAGGCTAATAGATTAATGTTTTTTATTGCCGTTTATTCTTCCAGAGCATAAGAACGATCTGCGTTGTCTTATTTGAGGCTAAAAATAAACACCTGAGTTAAAGGACATATTCTTATCTAGATTGTAACAACAGCTAAAATTGCTATTTTTATGCATAAAATCCACAAAGAAGAGGTACGACAACTATCTTTATCTAGACCGCTATGATAACCTAAACATTTAATATTGAGGCTGTTAGCTCTAGTTATCCACAAATCAGAGTATCATGCTCTTGGAGTATTGTAACGCTTTGCATTATTATTTTAGCCTCATTTGTGTAGCTGGTATGCTGAGCCTGTAAATAAACTTTAATTTAATTTAGCCGAATAAAAAGAATACGTACGTAAATTATATATATCCTATAGTTTTTATATACTATAGGATAGATTACTTACGTCCGTGCGCTCAATGCCTTTCCCCTCTTCCCTGCTTCATTGATGGCAGCCAAAAATTTACCAGCTTAGAGTTAGCAGCAATATTAATGAAACAAAAGCCAACACCACTAAATATTCACGGATAGTTTCCTTAAATAGTCTTTGATCTATGTAGCTATAGATCAGTCCGGTCAGACTGTAAAAACTTGTAGTGATAAAAAGTGAAAAAATCGTTGATTTTATCGGTATCAAAGATAAAATCACCGCGATCTCAAAAAAAATCGTACCAATCAATAAGGCATAATTCAGCGACTCCCTCTCAAAGTGATCTTTTAACCTGATTGTCCAAAAAAGGTAGATAGAAAAAATAAAGCTGATTCCACCAAGAGCAATGCCGTTTATGAAGAAGCCCTGTTTTGTCGACAAAAAAATATTTGAGATAAAAAAAAGCGCTATTGTTTCATAAAAAAAATTGATTGAAAAAGCCGCCCGATATAGCTGCAGACTCTTCTCTACTCCAACATTAAAGATGTTGGAGCAAAGCAAAACCGCGTAGATTGAAATAAAGTATCCCAGTGCAAAAGGAAGTCTGGTAAGCCATCGACCCGGAAATAAAAAATAAAAAAAGTAAAAAGAAATTGTTACAACCAACGGCATGAAAAAAAGAGTCAACCATTCGATTTTTTCAATCCCCTCAACAATAGAAAAATAGGTAAAAAAATATGTGGCTAAAATAACTACCGGTAATGCATATAAGGCTCTGTTAAAAGAAAAAAATGTTGCCACCACCAGCAAGCCGGTTAAAATCAAGGCGCTGATTACGAATCTTAGCCTCTTCTCGATCTTAACAAATTCTTTGGACGGTCTGATTTTAATCATAAACCTATTATTTTAAATATTGATCCGCAATATCAAAGTTGGCATAAACTTTCTGAATATCCTCAAGTGACTCCAGGGCTTCAATAAGACTTAGAATCTTTTTTATCTGACTCTCATTTATTACTTTTATTAAAGCGTTTGGCTTGTAATCGACCTCAACTGTCTCAGGGATAGACCCGTACAACTGATTCTTAACCTTGCCGATATTCTCAAACGGGATGTAAACAAAAAATAAGGCTTCATCTTCATCTATATCAATAGAATTAATGTTATCTGCAAACTTATAAACCACATCCTCCTGGTTCATTCTTTTATTAAAAGTTACCAGGCCACACTTGGTAAAAAGATATGATACTGAGCCCTGATTCCCTAATTTGCCTTCATGCTGTTCAAGAATATTTCTTACTTCGGAAGTTGTCCGATTGTGATTGTCGCTTGCCGATATGATTATTAAACCGACGCCTGAGGGTGCGAAAGCCTCAAAAATATATTCTTTAATCTGCGACCTGTCTGATCCTACTCCTTTATTAATTGCCCTTTGAATGATTTCTTTGGGCATGTTTGACTGTTTGGCTTTATCCACAGCTAATCTCAATTTAATGTTATTCTCTAAATCGGTTATTCCCCCGCTTTCGACTACCGTAAGAGTCAATAATCGGCTTAGTTTAGAGAAGACAAGCCCTTTTACTTTATCGTTAGCTTCCTTCTTCCTTTTAATGTTTGACCATTTAGAGTGTCCTGACATAAATGTTTAGATCTTAAAACGTGTAACTTGGAGCTTGTAACTTATCATGAATATTATACTTGACATGCTATAAAAATTAAATATACTGTTACATAACACATAAATGGAAAATATTGATGTCCTTGAACAACAAGCAATAGATAAAGCAATAGCCGGCCTTTGGCAAGAAGCCATTATTCTTAATAAAAAAATTATTAAAATTGATAAAAATAATATCGATGCATATTTGAGGCTTGGCTTTGCCAATGTCCAGATCAACAACATCCTTGAAGCAAAAAAATATTATAAAAAATCCCTGAAACTGCAACCGTCAAATAACGTTGCCAAAGAGTATTTGGAACGTATTAAGATTTTAGATAAAAAAACAAGTAAAAAAAACAAGGACAGCAAATTGAGCCTTGACCCGAATCTTTTTCTGGAAATTACCGGGAAAACCAGAAGTTTCGTCTTGGTTAACTTAGGACAAAAAAATACTCTTGCCCATTTGACAATAGGGCTTAAGGTAAACCTTCATGTCAGAAAAAGAAAAATAGAGTTTAGAGATATCAATAATGATTATATAGGATCATTACCCGACGATATCTCAAAAAGACTGGTTATTTTCATCACTGCCAACAGTAAATTCTCAGCCTATATCAAGGAAGCCAGTTTGAATCGGGTCGTGATTTTCTTACGTGAAGAAAAGAAAGGAAAAAAAGTTCAGCGATTCTCTTCATTTCCACAGAATATTCAATCGAACCTGAACGAGATGGCAGCAAATGAAGAAAATAACGATGATGATGATTTCAACGAAGGCGATTTGGAAAAACTTGCCGAAAATCTTCCCTCCGAGGAAAAAGATTACCTGCCTTATAACACTGAGGAGGAGGAAGAAGCTGAAGAGTAATGTTTTACTTTATTTTTGAGAAAAAGTATTGTCCCTTTTTTCTTAGTTCCGGAAAATATTTTTTTTACGCTTGCCGGCGCTCCAAAATCTCTCATTGAGGCTAAAGAAACAACAAAAGAAATTAACAGAATTATTCCTAAAATTATGAATGTCAGCATATTATTGAATCAGCCAATTTTTTTCTATGTCTGCTAATGTAAATATTATATCAGACTGCTCTGTTTTACTTTTCTTCATTTGACATTTGAAAAATAATGCCAAAGTCTTGCTGGTTTTAGAAAAATCTTTTAAATAACTTTCGGATATCATACAGTTACTATTCGTTTTTTGACCGCTCTTCTTCGTGATATCGACCACTCTTATCCCCTGCCCTTCAATAATTTTACCGACTAAGGCAGCTGCATCATAACTATCGTGATATATTATCTGAACCGTTAATTTCTCATTACGTAAAGAATTAACGTAAAATGAACCTTGATTGTCACTGATAAACAGATTGTTATTATAATAATTCTCGTGATTCCTTTTTTCCGTGTAATCGTTGTCAATTAATTTGAGTTGATTTCTGTCCTGCTGCAAAAAAATAATTGCCAAGTATATTCTTTCGATCAAATTTGCATTACTTCTGCTCGTAAAAAAATCGCTGAATGAAGGAAGCGTATTGTCGATTCCTATATTTTTATGGTAAATTTCGACGTCCTTGGGATAAAAAAAATAATCAATAAATGATCCGGTGAAAGCAGAAAAGGTTTTTTTAAAAATTTCAGGTTTTTTTTCCAGAGAAACCAGTTTCCCCAAAGAACCAACCCGGTAATAACCGTATCCTCCCGGAACCAAGATTTTATCAGTTACGGAATATTCAACAACATAGCTGATGTTTCCGATCCCTAATGAATAATAAACCGGACGATTTCCGTAAAAAATAATATTCAAACGGCTTTTATCTGTTAAGACAATCAAAAACGTAATTAGCCGGTAAAGACAATAGACTATTAAGATTATAATTAGGGCTCGGGGCAATAAAGATTTTTTCTTCATATGCTGCTATCAATTGAAGCCATGTTCGATTTTTAATCTCCTAATCTTCTCGAGTATTTCTTCCTTAGAGAATTTGTACAGTAAAAGTAGTTTTTTGACAATTGACAAAGAAGCCTCAAACTCAGGATGAATAATTGAGTTAATCCCCAAATCTTTCATCCTTTTGTGCTCATGGTCCCGATGAACCCGACCAATTATATAAATGTTACGATTGAGTTTTCTCGCATTTGAAATAATTTCTTCCTGAACGTTTCCTTCGGGTAAAGCAATCACCAGGACTAAAGCTTCGTCAGTCTGACTATAATCAAGAATATCATAGTCTGCCGGATCTCCATATATAATATTCACACCTTCTTTTTTTGCCTTTTCAACCACGCGGAAATTATAGTCGATGGCTACAAAAGGAATATTTGCCATCATTAATAATCTCCCGATATATCCGCCTACCCTACCATAACCGCAAATAACGATGTGATTTTTAATATCAATACTGTCTAAGGGTGATTGATCCCTGTCAACTTTGTATTTAATAAAACTACTCAGAAAAGGTAAATATTTGTTAATGAAACCAAAAATCAACCGGTATAATAATTCTTTCCTGTCAATAATGATCGGTGTCAGTATCAGGCTTATCAATACCACTGTAATAATAAAAAGATAGTTTTCATAGGAAATCAGCTTCCCGGCAAAAAGAGTCGACATAAGAATAAATGCGTCTTCGTCTATCTGAAAAAGGTATGATCCAAGAAAAAAGGCTGTCTTGGAGTGAAATTTTAAAAAGATATACGTTATAAATACAACAAGAAATTTAATCAAGATAACAAAAAAAGTATATAAGGCTATCTGAAAAATAAATGGATAGATTACACCGAGTTTAATGTTCACCCCGATAAAAACAAAGAAAACCACTGCCAACAAATCCCTTAACGGCCTAACTTCGGAAAAAATATGATAGTGTTCCAAAGTCTGTGCCACTAACGCACCGGCAACAAATACGCCAATAAGAATCGGGATGTTCAGTACTATTGAAATGAATGTCATCAAAAAGATGAAGATAATGATGAACAAATTTAAAAGCTCTCTTGAAATACGCGCTATCCGGTTAAAGATCCTGGGGATCACTTCCTGCCCAACATAAAATAATAGAATAATTATTACCGTTGATTTAATAAATGCTAAAAAAATATCCAATATCATCAGCAAAGGAGACGATGACTGTTTGCTGATTGACGTAAAAATAATCAGAAACGGAATAAAAGCGATATTCTGAAAAATCAGAATACCCATGGCTACTTCACTCACAAAGGTATTCTCTTCTCCCTTATCCTGAATAATTTTGGCGATGATTGTCGTAGATGAGGAAGCTAAGGCAATTGCAATCAAAACTGAAGTGGTAAGGCTGAATCCAAAAATCAGATTTAGCAGGGATACCATGACAACTGAAAACGTAATCTGACACAACCCTCCGATAACAATGTATTTTTTCAGGACAAATAACCTGCTAAAATTCACCTCAAGACCAATTGTGAAAAGGAGGATGACAATTCCAAAATATGCAAAGTTATTGATAATATCACGCGAAATATAACTTTCGAAGAAATTGCCCAAAATCAGACCCCCGATAATATAACCCACGATTGGAGGAATTCTTATTTTCTTGGCTATTAGGGCTGTAATAAAAGGAATTGTTAAAAAAGCCAGAATACTCGCTATTAACGGATAAGGAACATCTACCATAAATACAATATAGCAGACGGATTTTACTTTCTCAATTTTCCTTCACAGGTTACGCAGTAATTGGCTTCCGGCATTAGTTTTAACCTGGCAATCAGAATATGACGTTTACATTTATCACAGATGCCGTAAGTGTTCTTAGCCACTTTTTTTAAGCTTACCTCGATATCTGCCAGTCTTTTCTGCAAATCTTTGATCTGGGCTTCAATGGTGTCGTGGCCAACCTGTTCCCTAACGTCAGTATCAACCGCAGCGTTATCAGAAGCATGCTCCGGATCTGAAAAAGGATCATTTTTCTTAAGCTCACTAATTTGGAGGTTTATTTTGTTTCTTTCAGCTTCCAACCTCTTTTTTTGGATGTCTATGAACTGTTTTGATAATTTTTTTTCCATGTTTGGTAAAGTAATTAATAATACCTGCAAAACGTTTACTGATAAAACTCTTAAAATAATATATAAAATAAAGGCTAAATGTCAAGAGTAAAAAAATTGAAGCCAAACGGTTGAAGCTTTGACCGTAAACTGCCAGATGCTGTTCTTTTATTTGATCAAAAAGTAATGTGGTTAACGAGAAAACCCAGATAAAAAAATATAAAACCAATCCCTGTTGGTATTTTTCTTTTCTGATCTCAAAAATCAGTTTCTGGGCAATATAAGCACCAATAAAAAATATTATCGCTTCATAGAATGCCGTTAAATGACGGAATCCGTCATAACCGGTATATTTTACCGAGAGAAAAATTTTGCTTTTTGTACCAACTTCGGTTCCGGAAAAAAAACTACCCAGTTTGGCAAAAGCCAGAGCCAGAAAAATTGGACTAATAAAATAATCGGCCATTTGGCTAAATTTTATTTTTTTTGAGTTGAAGAAAAAATACAGACTTCCAAAAAAACCTAATAGCATTCCATAAAGAGATAGACCCGGATACCCGTTGATTAAAATGAATTTTAAGATATCGATTCCAAAATCCTTGAAATTAAGGCTGACGTAAATTAATCTGCCGACAAATATGCCTCCAAACATTGAGACAAACAAACCGTCAAAAATTTCCTCTTCTTTATGGGCAGTTAGACGTACATTCTTCCACAAGGTAAAACAACCCCAAAAAAAAGCCAATACCAGGAAAACACCGAAGGTATATATTTTGATATTTTTTAGATCAAACAGGACTGGCAACATGCTATTTAGTATAATTTACCAAATATGAAAAAACAACCTTTGAAGGTCGGCTTTGATCTTGATGGCGTTATTCTTTATAACCCAATCAGAATCCTGCGTCCGTTCGTCACTCTTTTTAAAAAACTGATTCTTGGAAAAAAGATAACCAAGTTTTGGATTCCCAAAAGCCAACTGGAAAAATGGCTATGGCGGTTATTCCACAAGACCAGTTTATTCGTTGCTCCAGGTTTTGATGATGTAATCAAGCTGATTAAACAAAATAAAATAGAAGCATATCTGATAACCGGCCGCTTTAGCTTCCTGAAAAATGATCTTGACCAATGGCTCGACAAAATTGAGGCTAAAAAATATTTTGCAGGTTGTTTCTATAATGAACTTGACGAACAGCCTCACATTTTTAAGGATAGAGTTATTAAAAAATTAAAGCTGGATGTTTTTATCGAAGATAACTGGGATATTATTGCAGCACTAAAAAATAAAGAACGACACAGTCAATTACAGATTTTCTGGATCTATAATTTTTTTGACAAAGGCATTAATTACCCCCATAAATATCCGTATCTCAAGAAAGCAGTCGAAAAAATCAATCTCATCATCGGCCGAAAAAAAACAGCGTTATTAATAGTCAGTGACTACTTTGTTCCCCACTGGACCGGTATTGTCAAGTCGATTACTAGTTTAACCCAATATCTTAAAAACGAAATTGATTTTACTGTCCTGACAACCAGATATAAGAAAAATTTAAAGGAGAACGAAGTTACAAACGGAGTAAGGATTATTCGGGAAAATTATTGGTTAAAATTTAGCCGCGTCTATTATTCGATAAAATTGCTCATCCGATTTTGTAAAGAAGTAAAAAATCATGATGCAGTTTTAATTAACTCACCTTTTTCCAATATTCTTCCGATCGCTTTGATTGCCAAAATATACCGGAAAAAATTATTTGTTTTTCACCAGGGAGATTTGATACTTCCCAGAGGGCTGATTAACCGGGTCATTGAATTGATTTTTGATTTTTCTTCCTTGTGTGGATGCATTATGGCAGATAAAGTCAGTACTTATACAAAAGATTATGCTGTTAATTCAAGGATTCTCCGGTTCTTTATCAGCAAGTTTACACCGATAATTCCACCAATAATAATAACGGAAAAATTTAGTAAAAATAGCCCAACAGAAAAAAAACTGCAAAAATTGAAAAAAGCGGACAAAATTATTATTGGTTTTGCCGGACGCTTTGTCGAAGAAAAAGGTTTTGATATTCTTTTTCGGGCCATGCCGGAAGTTATTAAAAGAATCCCTAAAGCGCATTTTGTCTTTGCCGGAGAAACTAAACTTAATTATGAAAATTTTTTTGATGCCAACATAAAAACCTTAAACATTAAGGATAGTTATTTTACCAATCTTGGCTTGCTTAATAGTAATGATCTTACGGACTTTTATAATAATCTTAGCCTGATTGTTATACCTTCACGAACCGATTGTTTTCCATTAGTACAGGCAGAGGCAATGCTCAGTCATATACCGGCTGTTACCGCAAATATTCCCGGAGCAAGAGAGCTTGTCCGGAAAACCGGTTTCGGTGCTTTATTTGAAAAAGGAAATCACCTTGATCTGGCTGAAAAAATTATATTTATAAATGAGAAAAAGAATAATCTGGCCTCAGCTTATACAAACGTATTAAAAATTTTAGACAACCATACTAATGCTGAAAGCTTTAGACGATTTATTGAGGGCTGAAATAGATCCAGCCTTTGCCTTGAGAGCCAGATTTATTTTTGAAGAGGTTGAAAAAACAAAGCCAAAAAAGGTCCTTGATGCAGGTTGCGGCCGGGGCTTTTATGTTAACTCGCTAAGTTACTATGATTTTATTAAGGAAATCCATGGAATCGACTTAAACAGTACATATTTAGCTATTGCAAAAAACAATATAATCGGGAATAAACGTATTTTTCTCAAACAGTCAAGTATTTATACACTCCCCTATCCTGATAACTATTTTGATTTTATTATTTGTTCGGAAGTAATTGAACACGTCGATGATAAAAAAGCCATCAGTGAAATATATCGGGTACTAAAAAAAGGGGGTAAATTAATCATCACTGTACCAAACATTAACTTTCCTTTTTTATGGGATCCGCTCAACTGGCTGCTGATGAAAATATTTAATACCCATATCAATAAAAATATCTGGTGGCTGGCAGGCATCTGGGCAGACCACGAAAGATTGTATACGGAGAATCAAATAAAAAAAATTGTGGCTGCTACTGGATTTAAGATTCAACACACGGAAAAAGTTCTTTATCATTGCTGGGCCTTTTCTCATTTCCTGCTTTACGGGATTGGTAAAAATTTGGTCGAAAGATTTGGGTTAAATAGTTTCAATCGTTTTAATATTACTAAAAAATCTATTCTTAAAAAAATATTGTCAACGATATTCATGTTACCTTCATTATTTCTCGATAGAATATTTAAATCAAACCCATCAGTAAATATTGTTTTAACTGTCATTAAATGATATGAAAAAAATACTATTTGTTATTTTTATCGGTTTTATTCTGAGATTTTTTCTGCTATCGCAATTCCCGTACAGATTAGATGGTGATGCGGGTCAAATCGCAACAAGCAGTATTCGGGTTTGGCAAGACAGATCGCCGTTATTCGCCACCAGTTGGTACGGATATCATAATTTATATTTTTATATTAACGGTTTTTTTATTCATCTTTTTAAAGATAAAATTTTCGGTTTAAGATTCCTTTCCGCCTTGGGAGGTGCATTGTCGATTCTGACAACGTATTTACTGGTAAAAAAACTGTTTGATGAAAAAACCGCTCTTTGTGCCTCATTTATCTTAAGTATTATGCCTCTTCATCTGGCCTATTCGAGAAATGGATTAGACATAATTCATCTGGCTTGGATTACACCGCTTATTTTATATTTTGTTATTCAGGGAATCCGGAAAAATCCGTTGTTTTTATATTTTGCCGGTATTTTTTTAGGAATTTCCCAGTATTTGTACGTCGCGTCAAGATTCATTCCTTTATTGGTATTATTTAGCTACTTTGTATTATGTTACAAACGAATGTCCTTTTTAAAGACCATCAAAGGGGTAGCGATTATCTTGATATCCGCATTAATGGTTTACGGTCCGATGGTCCATTATTTTATATTTATTGATAAAACTGCCTTCTCGGCAAGAATCCACAGCGTAAGCATACTAAGTAATGTTCAGTTCAAAATAAAACCCATATATGACCTGTTGTCAAAACAAATTATTAATTGCTATTCGGTTTTTTTCGTTAACGTAGACGCAGCGGCAAAGATCCACTACAGCGCTATCAAATATCTTCCGGTTACCGGTTCAATCCTTCTTGTAATTGGAATACTTTATAGCTTTCTAAAGAAGAGAAAAACTTCACTGATAATCTTTTTTTGGCTGGCCTTATCAATTTTTTTGGGAAGTGTCCTGACGGTCTCCTCACCTCAACCTCCAAGGTATGTGATTGTTTTACCGGCTTTAAGCATTTTTATGGCAATAGGATTTAAACTGTTACATGAATTAATAAGCAACTGGAAGTTCAAAAAAACTATCCTTTTTATGTTTATCATCTTGATCTTTGCATCATTTCTGTATGACTACTATTCTGAAGATAATAATAATTGGATGAAATACGACATTAATACCCAGATTGCTACATTCGCCGCCAGGAATATAGTCTGTAATGAAGATAATTGTGATCTTTATTTTCTAGGAAATAAGAATATATCCTTTTCATCAGTACCATCACTGCCTTATGTTACCGGAAGAACAGCGATTGATATCAACGATCCGGTAAACAGCTATCTCTCGGAAATTATTAAATCCGGTAAAAAAAATAAAGTTTTTATTGTCATCCCGGAAAGAGAAAGCGAAGTAGACACCCTCAATAAAATTTTCCCTCACGCCAAAATTAGAAGATTCGTCAATAAGTATAGCGATTATCTTTTTACTTTGATCGAAGTATCATAACTAATTATTTTATTCTTTCATAAATTAATACTTTCGGATGATCGTAAACTGTGAACGATTCATCTGCCCATTGATTGGGAAGTTCAAAAAAACGGTAATAAAATGGTTTAAATTCTTTTGTTTTTCTATAACATAGATTGTCAGGCCAACCCTTCCGCAACCTGTCAGGTTGCGGAAGCTGGCAGTCGGAATTTAATAAATCATTATAAAACTGACTCATTTGCGGATATTTTTCAGGAACGGAAAGTATGCTTCCCCATCCCCTGTTTGAGGAAAGAATATAGTAGTCGGCCATAGTCAGCAAGTCATTCATCCTTTCCCATTTTTCCGGAGTATCCTGGTCAAAAACCGGAAGGTATTCTACCCGGAAAGTTTTTCCATTATTATTCCCAACCGACAAAGGCAGGGCATCGTCCCAATATTCAGCCAGTATAAAACTGTTGTTCGGAAGGTTATCATAGATCCATTCGGACGCTTCTACCCGAGTATGCTTATGAAAGTATATTGAAGAAAACATGAGCGGCCAGACAAGAACCAGAACAACAGATAAAACATAAAACACGTAACTAAGAACAGTCTTCTTTGAATATCTTTTTATTATCAACAAAAATTCATTCATTCCAAAAGCGGCAAAGATTGCCATAAAGGGATAGATAAAAATAAAGTAACGCATGGCTTTGACAAACTGCGTTGACTGATAGAGAAAAAATCCAACAACCCAGAGCGCTAAAACGTGAAGCGTGAAGCGTGAAACCTGATTGCCTGAAGTCCGTAGTTTTGACGATGGGTTGAAAATTTTTAACATCCCTACGATTATCAGCAGGAAATACGGAATCCCAACTCCGAAAACAGCAAAATTCATCAGGCTGAAAATTACCGGTTTTTTATTAATCCACTGGATCGCCGGAGGAAACCAGATGTCTTTTCCTTCCCACGATTTGAGTGTTTTTAAATTTTCCATAAAAAGTTTGCTTATTCTCAAATCAAACCAGTCATTAGTCTCAAAATAATATGGATTGGCAAAACGAAGAGCAATATAGGAAATTAATCCAAAAGACAGAATTATAAACAATAACTCAGTTAATCCGTCTTTATTGATTTTTTTGTGGCGTTCTAAAATTGAAGCAATCAAAGCAAACAAAATCAATGGCAGAATAAAAACCGCATTTGCTTTACAGGCTAAAGCCAATCCAAAAGTTAAACCGCTGAATACTAAATTAAGGCTTTTACCATCAGACAACTTTAATGAAAAATACAGGCTGACCAACATGAAAAAAGTTAAAAAAGTATCAACGGCAAAAAAGTGGGACAGTTGTATCGGCATTACCGCAACAGCGTAAAAAAAGCTTGCCCAATATTTAATTGTTTTGCTGTAACCTAATTTTTTTTCAAGCAGCTTAACTATAAGAAAAACCAGACCGACTATTAACAGATCAAAAAAAGCCGATAAGTACCTCCCTTGAACAGTCAACAGATTATAATTATCATTGTTAATTTTCAGCGCAATCAGTTTGTTAAGCACTAAAGGAAAAACACCATAGACATAAAATTTGAAATTTATATTGGCAGGATTAAATAATGACTTTTGCTGATCAAGGTATTCGAATAAGTCTTTTGGCAGTTTCATCGCACCATTAACCATGGTCAGGAATCTTTCATCAGGGTGAATATGGGTATTGTTATCCCAGTTAAGATTACTAAATCTTAAAAGTACCGCAATCAGTAATATTATGAATAAAACCGCTGAATTCCTGGAAATAATCTTTCGCCACATGCTAATATCATACAAAAATTTTTTAACGAATATGCTTACTCTTTTGAAATATCCCGAAGAATTTTGGAGAGATTTTTCCCTTCTTTTTTAACAACCTGAGTGTTTCCTCGGTGAGGAATTAACGATAGGATAACTTCAAAGAGATTGCCTTTTTTTTCTTCCTTGACGAACATCTTTACTCTATTGAGACCGGGGAATTTCTTTAACCATAACCCGAAATAGTTCAAAAAGTTTCCCAATATTTTTTTGCTGGTATCAGATAAATTCTGACTGCTAATTTCAATTTCTTTAGAATTGTTGTTTCTGAGTAAGAATCTTAGCAAATCTTTCGTTGTAATAATTCCGATTGGATGTTTGCTTTCATCAACAATGACAACACTTCCGATCTTCTTCCTAAGCACCAAGTCCAAAACATCGTGCAATAATTTGTTTGGCGAAAGGGTTAGGACATAGGATTTTGCAAAGTTTTTGACCGTTAGATTGTTGAAGCTGATTTTGTTACCTTTTCTCTCTCCTCTGCCTTGTGATCCTTTCGGGCTGATTAAATAGGACACGAGGTCGTAATAACTCAAAATCCCTTTCAACTTCAGGTCTTTACTAAGAATAATTATTTTGGAAACTTTTGACTTTTTGAAGATGTTAAGCGAGTTGGCAACTGTTTCGTTCTCAAAGGTTGTAATTAACGGTTGTCTTTTCAACATTAATATTTCCTTAATCGTAGAATTAAAAATTTCCGTTCTTATTACTCTCGAAAGCAACCTTCGGGCACTCACAATGCCAACAAAATTTTCCTGTTCATCAAAAACCGGCAGATAATGGACTTTTGATTCGATGAAAAGGCTGGCTACCTTTGAAACTGAATAATCCGTTCTTACTCTGGGAGCGTGAAATAGACAGTGCTCGACTTTCGCATTACCCGGATAAGATGATTTTATTAGACAATAATAAGGATTAATCAAGCCTAAATACTTGCCTTCTTGTGAGAAAACAAAAGCAGCGTCGTGGGAGGTGGTCAGTTTAGAAAGAGCTGAGGACAATGTCGCTCCCGGTAGGACTTTTATAACCCGATCTTTCTTAATAATATCTATTAATCTCACCATAAAGTTTTATTATTAATACGCCCTATACATAGCAGTTATGTAACTATGTTACCCCTTAATAAATTATTTGTCAACTGATTTTTTATTTATTTTTTTGATAAAATAGGAGGATGCAATCTACAACAAGGGATGATAAGCTGGCTAAAATTTTCTTAGGCCATTCCCTGAATATACAACCAAAAGAAAAATTACTGATCTCTGCGTCGGATATTCATGCTTTACCTCTGGTTAAGGCAATTTATGTCGAGGCACTTAAACTTGGAGCCTATCCGGTAACCGAAATGCATACTAATTTTTCTTACCAGTTTTATAAATTAGCCAATGACTGGCAGATGAATTATATTCCCCATGAATTGCAAGAGGCCCGGGTTAAATGGGCAGATGCTTATATAACGATTGTCTCTGATCACAACCATAAGGAACTCAATCAAATCCCCCGGGAAAAAGTGCTTTTCCGGAGTAAATTAATCCGGCCGTATTCGGATAAAATTATTGATAAAGACCGCTGGCTGCTCACCTATTACCCTACCCAATCAATGGCCCAAGAGGCTGAAGTTTCCTATGACTGGTTAATGGATTTTTATTATCGTGCCTGTATTGTCGATTATAAAAAAATGAAAAACCACCTGACGAAAATTGAAACCATACTCGATAAAGGCAACCGGGTAAGAATTATCGGCCAGAAAACTGATCTTACGTTCTCCATTAAAGGCAGACTGGCCAAAGCCGCATATGGGGAAAGAAACATTCCTGACGGCGAGGTTTTTCTTGCTCCCGTGCACCAGTCAATCGAAGGTCATGTTTATTTTGATTTGCCATCAGTTATTTACAGCAGCGAGGTTAATGGTATTTATCTTGAATTTAAAAAAGGAAAAGTTGTAAAAGCTAAAGCCGATTTTGGTAATAAAACATTGCAAAAAGTACTTGATACTGATCCTGGTGCCAGATCTTTCGGTGAGCTTGGTATCGGAACAAACTACCAAATAAAAAAAGCCATGAAAAATACGCTGTTTGATGAAAAAATCGGCGGAACCATCCATCTGGCTCTTGGCCGGTCTTACCGTGAAGAACGCGGCGGATCTCCTGATGATTTTAACGAGTCAACCATCCACTGGGACATAATTAAAGATATGCGTAAAAAGGGGTCTACACTGCTTGTTGACGACAAGCCACTGCTTAAAGAGGGAAAATTCATGATCTGATTTTTGTGGTAAAATTCACAGTTTATGATATACTATAGGATATGGAACATCCCAAAGACTCAGGTGATGCATTAAGAATGAATCATTGTATCGACGAAATCCCTTATATAGACAGAAATCCTTACTGTAGAGATATTCTTATAAATACTAGGGCTATTATCAAATTTGTCCAACAACAGAGCAGAAATCATGCGCAACAGGTTTTAAGTCCTGCTCAGTTAACAGAAATACAAACTTTTTACCAAGGAATTGGAAAACCAGTAGATTGGCAACAGATTAGATCAAGAATCAGATGCGATAAAGCTGCGCTTGGATTTCTTAATGAAGAAACCCAATTTATTGTTCCCAGTCATCTTGAGTTGCCACCGCATATGAGAGGCAGAATGGCTCAGGCAGAAATACATATCCCTGATGGCCCGGCTTATCATGTTATGCCAGTTACATCTTTATCAGGAGTGCATCACCGGTTAATGAATTACTTTGGTCACTTGAACGGTATATTCGTTCCTCCGTATAGAAAGACAGGTGACATGCCAGGTGATGAAGCCCGTTATGCCAAACAAATTGATCTATTGTATAGAGAGCTGATAAAACATAGTATCTGGTTTGTTGGCGGTGCCAGCCAAAGAGCAGAAGTTAGAGTAAGCTCAATTTTTCTACCAAACGGTAAAGAATTAGAACTAAGCCAGGATTTGGAAGGATTTCTTTATACATACCTAATGGCTGTTCTTGAACCATTTATACCAGATAGCGAACATATTGAAGGACTAAAAATTAATGTTCTAACCAACTTTAGTATGCGTTGGTATAGAAGATCATTTGATCAAATCATGGCCTTTGCCCAAAGCATGAAAACGGTCTCCGAACGATCAAGAAAAAAAGCTGAGGATGCCGAAAGACTGGCATTATCACGTACAGTAGTTACAGCAGTTGAATCATCCGACACAAGATAATACCCCTTCTCAACTCTTCAATTTATTCACCAAATATTTTTTTTCCGTGGCCAACCGTTATGTTAATGGGAATCTTGTTTTTACATAAAGGACAGCTCTTTTCATCATAAGAATCAATTTTAAAAACATCCAAACAACAAAATGGGGCGCCAATCGTTTTTGATGATACTAATTCTGGATCGCGATTCACCATAACGCAGACCGCAACAACTTTACCCTTGTGAGCTATAACACTGTTGACTACTTTTTTTGCCGACCCCCCGGTTGCCGTTAAATCTTCAACCACCACTACTCTTTTATTAGTAATGAATGAGCTGTATCCTCTGGTGAAAACTTGATTACTCTCCGAATTTTTTTCAGTATATATTCCAAGAATTTCTTTTTTGAGTATTTTAGATAAATGGAAAGCCGTCCATTGCGATAAGATTATACCTCCAAGAGCTGGTCCAACAATAACATCCGGTTTTTTACCAGCAATTTTCTCCGCAATCATTTTTCCTACCTGTGAAGTCTCTTTAGTATGTGGATATAACATATCTTTATTTATATAAGCACTCGAATGTCTGCCAGAAGTTAAAACAAAATGGCTATCAGTGAGAATTGCCTTTACTTTTTTCAGAATTTTGATTATGTCACTCATATTATGAAGAATGTTAAATTTCTAATATAATTCGTCATTCTGTTCTGAATCCGCCAGCTGACGGATCGCAGGACAGAATCGTTTTTTGTTCGTTATTAACCTCCGCGGTTTTTATCTTCCAGCCTATCTGTTGTGTCAAACCGCGGAGGTTCTTTCTTTTAAAACTTTTGAAACTTTTTGAACTTTATGAACTTTTGTTTCTAAATTTGTTTATTTCCGTCTTTAATTTTAACGTTTCTTGTCTTGCTTTTTGAGCGAAGTCTTTTCCGCCAGATGCATAAATGACAGCTCTTGATGAGTTGATGATCAAACCTTTTTTCCTCGCATTCAAACCGTACTTGAGAGTTTTCTCAAGGTTTCCTCCTTGAGTTCCAATCCCCGGTATAAGAATCGTCATGCCCCCGACTATCTTCCGTATAATTGACAATTCTTTCGGGTATGTTGCGCCAACCACCAGCAAACAGTTTTTATTATAATTCCATTTTTTGATAACCTGTTCGGCAATTTTCTCATATAGTTTCTTTTTGCCAACTGGCAAATCTTGGAACTCACCTGCTCTGCTGTTTGACGTCCGGCAAAGAATAATACAACCCTTGTCTTTTCTTTTTAAAAAAGGTTCAAGCGCTTCACGACCGAGATAAGGATGCAAAGTTATCGCATCAACACCCAGATAATCAAATGCCATCTTGACATAACCTTCATTTGTGTTTCCAATATCAGCTCTTTTGGCGTCAAGAATAATAATCACTTCCGGGAATTTTTTCCGAAGATAACCGCAGGTTATTTTTAGCTCATTAATTCCTTTTGCTCCTTCAGCCTCATAAAACGCACTGTTCGGTTTATACGCACAGACAAGGTCGCAGGTCGCATTAATAATCGCTTTGTTAAACTCATATTGCGGATATTTGCTATGTAGTAGATGATGGGGTATTTTTGTTATATCCGAATCAAGCCCTACGCAAACAAGTGAATTATTTTTTTTAATTATTTTTTCCAGTTTGACTAAAAAGTTCATTAATTTTTTTATACATTTAAGAATATTCAAACACGTTATCTAGAAAAAGCCTTAATGCCTTTACTGTTTAAAAAATTTCTTAAAGCATTATCTACACCATGCTCGCCAAAACATCCCGGCAGAAAGTGTTTATGGAAATGATGAACGCTTTGATCTTGGGGAGCATTGATAAATATCATCGGGTTTTTATATTTCGCTTTCATATAATCAATGGCTTTTTTGTTAATCTCATGGTACTCAATCCATTGTTCTTTTTTAATATCGGATTCCTCACGAATATGAGCTTTTGGGACAAGCATGGTATGACCTTTTATAATAGGCTTTATGTTATAGAAAAAGCGGAATTCCCCGCTTTCGAAAATGAGTTTATTGACCGCCGGATTAAAGTTACAAAATGGGCACATTTTTCTATGGTTTATATTTACAATTATCAATTATGCCGGCAATTCTTGCAACTGATAATCTTGCCATTCTATCGTCTGTTAATGCTGTTTTCCAGCTAAGTGTTTGATCGTCGGAAAAAACACCATGCATGGTTGATTGGCCAAGTTGCGATACGAAAGCATCCTCTTCTGATACTGCAATCAATCCCAATCTTCCCTGCTGAAAATATATATAAGGATAAACCTCACCGCCAAATATACGATTTAAGTTTGCAACCGGACTAGTATCGCTAGTATCCACAAGTCTAAACTTTATTCTCTCTTTCCTTAACCGATCTGCCATTGCTTCTAGCAGATTTAGTCCTCCATCGGGTACCAAATGACCATGTTGGTGGTAAACGCTCATATTATTTCCTCCTTGAACTACTCCGCCATGCTCAAAAAAAACCAGACTTTCACCAAGCATTTCTTGCATATGGTGAATTGCCTGTCCAACAGCCTCAACTGTTCTACCATTATGAGCTGCAAAAGAATATTCATGAGGTCTTGGTACGAGAAGAAAATGACCTTCGGGATTAGTAGGTAAAACGTCAGGTTTTACGTAAACTGATTCTGTACTATAAGGATTCCATAAGTTTATTTCCGGCCTACCATATTCTTCAAAATAACGAAACATATCACCTTCAACACGAGGGTCGCAAAAAGGACAGGCTGGTCCTTGTTCTTTGCTCATAATTCACCCTCCCTTCGTAAGAAATACCATTCTTTATAACAAAATAGAATAGAAACCATATGATATTTTATTAATAATTATTAAAAAATTACCCTCTTCATTTAATACCACGTTGTGTTTAGCTTTTTTTTTACAAACAAATAAAACTTTACATGACAATTTTCAATAATTCAATAGATATTTCAAAAATATGTTATATTATTAGCTGAAGTTTATTAATTTTTCATTAATTATTTATGAAAAATGTTAATTCATATATAAAAGTCTCTTCTTATGAAGGTCGAAAGGGTGATGTTAAAAAAGTTGTTCTTTTGTATTCCGGCGGACTTGATACTTCGGTAATGATTAAATGGATCCGGGAACAGTACAAGGCAGAAGTTATCGCATTAACTATTGACATTGGCCAACAAGCAGACGATCTTGAGGAAATTAGAAAAAAAGCCCTTAAACTTGGAGCAGTAAAAGCGTATGTGATTGATGCCAAGGATGAGTTTGCCGAAGACTATATCGCCAAAGGAATAAAAGCTAATGCTTCGTATCAAGGTAATTATCATTTATCAACACCGATCGGCAGACCGCTGCTTGCCAAATTAGCCGTAAAGATCGCTGCACTGGAAGGCGCTGACTGTATTGCCCACGGCTGCACCGGCAAAGGTAACGACCAGGTAAGAATCGAGGGCACTGCCCTATCACTTAATCCTGATATAAAAATAATCGCTCCGGTCCGCGAATGGTCAATGGGTCGTGATGAAGAAATCGAATATGCAAAAAAAAATAATATTCCGGTTAAACAAACAAAAAACATTCCCTACTCCTGGGATGATAATATGTGGGGAGTTACCGGTGAAGGCGGCGAAATAGAAAATCCTGCCCTTTATCCACCGCTTGAAAAAATTCTTCAAGTCTGCACATTACCGGAAAAGGCACCGGAAAAACCGGAACTACTCGAGATTGATTTTGTCAAAGGATTACCGGTATCGGTTAACGGAAAGCATTACAAATTGGCCGACTTGATTATTCATCTTAATAAAATAGGCGCTAAACACGCTGTTGGAATTGTAATCCATATTGAAGACCGGGTCATTGGCCTTAAAGTCAGAGGTATTTATGAAGCACCGGCTGCTGAGATCATCATTACCGCCCACCGAAATCTGGAAAAATATGTCAGCACCAGAGCGGAAAATGAATTTAAAGCGACGATTGATACCAAATGGGCATACCTGTGTTACGGCGCACTCTGGCTCGAACCGCTTATGGATGATCTCAATGCATATCTTGATCAGGTAAATAAAAAAGTTACCGGTAAAGTAACGGTGAAACTTTATAAAGGTTCATGCGAAGCAGTTGCGGTCGAAACGCCAAATACAATCTTTCAGGAAAAACTGGCGACTTTTATGTCATCAACCGCTTTTAATCAAAATGCTTCTCCTGGATTTATTGAACTTTACACCCTGCAGATGAGACTGGCTCAAAGATCGGAAAAAACAGTATTGTTGTCAATCGGCAAAAGAAAAAATAAAATCAGGCTTATGCATGAAGCACGTAAACTGGCAGAGATGAAATACAAAATTTATGGAACATATAAAACCCATAAATTTCTTAAAAAAAACAAGATCGAAGCAATCCTTGTCAATAAAATTCACCAACCCCATCTTAAACCTAATTTACTTGAGCTTCTGCAGCAAAACCGCTTCGATCTCATCATAAATATTCCCATCGGCAGAGACACAACTGATACTGACGGTAAAATCATCCGTAAGTATGCATTGAAAAATAAAGCCCATCTGATAACCAATGTCGATGTGGCTAAAAACTTTATTGATAAGTTATTTGTTCAACAAAAACACCAATGAAAAATAAAATTACCGGTCAGTGGAGCTTTAAAAAACTGATTATTGACGAGATCAAAAAAAACAGCGGTTGGGTTAACGCACATGTCCATGCCGACCGCGCCTATACAATGATACCGAACAAACTGACTATCTATGAAAAAAATCACCTTATGGAAAAATGGGATCTGGTAGACGAAGTAAAGAAGAACGCCTCGGTTGATGAATACTACCAGAGATTCTCCCTGGTTTTTGAGATGCTGATTGCTCAAGGTGTGACAGCGGTAGGATCATTTGTTGATGTTGACCCTGTATGCGAAGACCGGGCTGTCAAAGGAGCTCTTAAGGCCCGCGAGGCCTATCAAAAACAAATTAAAGTTAAATTGATTAACCAGGTATTAAAAGGTGTGATTGAGCCCAAGGCCCGTTACTGGTTTAATGTCGGTGTTTATTACTGCGATATTATTGGTGGTTTACCCCGTCGGGATGAAAGAGATTATGGCAAAGGTGCTGAACATCTGGACATTCTTCTCTCAACCGGAAAAATACTTAATAAAATGGTGCATGTACACGTTGACCAGTTTAACTGTCCTTCTGATAAGGAAACCGAACTATTATGCGACAAAACCATTGAATACGCCATGGAAGGAAAAGTTACTGCGGTTCATAGCATATCACTTGCCAGTCATCCCAAAAAATACCGGGAAAAAGTTTATGAAAAAATGAAAAAAGCTGAGATGATGGTTATTAGCTGTCCAATAGCTTGGATCGACAGTAGACGCAACGAAACAACTACGCCTACACATAATGCGCTGACACCGATTGATGAGATGATTCCAAACGGAATTACTGTCGCCCTGGGCACGGATAATATCGCCGATTATATGGTGCCTTTTTGCGACGGAGACATGTGGTCGGAATTAAAACTTCTGGCTGCCGGTAACCGCTACACAAACTTCAAAGAGCTGGTCAAAATCGCCACGGTTAATGGAAGAAAGGTGTTGGGAATTGAGTAAAAACAATATCATTTTGGCTAGAAGATAAGAACCGCGGAGGTTAACAATAAAGAAACAACGATTCTGGCCCATGGCCAGAATGACATATGGTTATTTGACTGATATAATTTAATCTAAACGTATTGCCGCGATGTTGAAACTGGTAGACAAACGAGTCTCAAAAACTCGTGGTGTGAAAGCACCGTGTGGGTTCGAATCCCTCTCGCGGCACTTATTTATACCTGATGAACATGTTGTGTAAGTCTAATATCTCCATTATCCAACGATCTTTTGAAATGAAAGTACGGATCAGCGGGGATTTTTCCACTTTCATCAGGTGACCAAAAACTAAAAACATTTATTCCGTGATTGGGCACATAAAAAACCGCAATCTTTGCTTTTCTTCCTCCTTCAATCCATTTTTTAACAGCGTTGGTCATGGCATATTCACTCATCGCTTCCATCATGTCGACCCCGCAACCAACCGGTGGATACTTATCGAAATCATTAGGAACAATAATGATGTTCGAGGAATTAATCGAGGATGGAACAAAATCACGATGCAGATGAATAATTGATCTTACCGGTGGCATCTTTCTACCGTCAACAGTAACTTCATATTCATCCATTAATCTTTCGTTTGGTTTTGCAAACTCTCTCGCCTCGACCGAAGGCGATTTTGGTTTAACATCCCCAACCTGAACCATTTGTAACCGATCGCCTGCCAAATCAAAAGCAACAATGTCGTTATATTCTAGATTGCTTTTAACCGCGCCAAATTGACCTGTTACCGTTACAGTATGACCTTGCTCCGGATCGTATGCATAAAAAGCACCTTCAGCCTGTTGTGCCCAACTGGTAAATAACTTCAATATTCTGGCTAGTACAGGATCATTAACTAGGTCGGATAAAACCACAGGCTCTGATAATAATTCTTTTTTACCAAGATATTCACCTAAAGTCTGTATCCCTCTCACAGAATTATTAACCTCCCATTTTTCTTTGGAAATAGACCTTCCAGTCTCTGGAAGCCCCGAAACTTCAACTGGTTTGGCCGAACCAAGAGCAACTAGTCTTCTTGCTGCCTCATCAAAAGTTAAAACCGGATGACCGCCTTCAAGCGTACCAAGAACAACTTCATCGCCAAGAACAATCATGTTTTTGAACGATCCGAACTTCGCCATTAAAAACCGTGTCAAAATAGTTATTGCTTCACTGCCTTGATCTCCCATTTCGATCAATGATTTTATTGCCGCGACACTTTTATCATCAAGAAAAAATGCATTAACATAGTCTGTCTGGTCTTGTTTCCTTAAACCTAATCTGTTTTTGTTTACCCCAATAAGCGGTCTCTCCAGTTCTGGCAGATGTTCTTTTAATACATGTTTCATATGTTGCGGATCACCGCTTCTTATTGCTTGTTCAACTTCAACTGTAAATGGCGGTAAAAAAACCGGGTGAATAGCAACTCTGTTTGTTATCGGATCACTGCATTCGTTAAAAGAATCACCAATAGCTGTATGACAGCGCAGATTCCTAAACCCAAACCATAAACCTCTATATAGTTTTTCTCTTTGGATATCATTTGGATCTGCTCCCTGTAAAACAGTCTGACTGGCATCAAGAACCAATTCAGGATGTTTATTCCATGTAAGAACTTCATGATTAAAATGCCTTACTTCTTGAAGTGTCATTAAATTAAAAATAAAAATTTATAGAATATTTATCGTTCGAGTGAACCCCAACATAGCGGGGAAATCGAGAACGATTCACTTCTCGACAAGCTCGAAGAATAAAGAACCTAGTATATCAGAAGGCTTAGCAATAATAAATTGAGGCTGACTTTCTTTAAGCAGTTTTTTGTCGTTATATCCCCAGCTTACAGCTATTACTTTAAGATTAATCTTCTTACAGGCCTCAATGTCACGGACCTCGTCACCAACATAGATAACACTTTTTATATTCAGTTTATATTTCTTAATAACATTTGTTAAAACTTTATCTTTGCCAAAGACAGCAGCTTGAAAATGAACAAAATCAAACAATTTTTCCAGACCGTATTTTTGTAGAATATAGACAACATTTTTACTGTTATTAGAAGTTATCATCCCAAGTTGCACTCCCCTATTTTTTAATCTGATTAGTACTTCTTTGATTCCGGGAAAAATTTTTATTTCATCAAGTTTTTCCGATAGAATCTGCTGGCCTTTGAGAACAAATAGAGGAATTTTGTATAAAGGCAGCTTATATATTTTTATGAGTTCTTTTATCGGAGTTGTCCGGAAAAGCTCAATGTCTTTTTTAGTCGCCTTTCTTCCGGTATTAAGCAACATCTGACTGGCGATCTCTACAAAAAAAGGGAAAGTGTCGGCAATCGTACCGTCAAAATCGAAGATATAAGTATTATTAAAATAATTCATAAATTTAGTATAGCAGATTGCAGTAATTAAAACATATAATCCATGCTATAATTTAGCTCGTACATATGAGCGAAAGAATACTTGACATTGGTGTTGGCAAGGGAGGAAAATATATAAACGATCATTTGCTATGAGGTGACATGGTAATAGGGATGGATATTAATCCTAGAAATTCATATAAATTCCATGAAAATAATCCCGGAGCTATTTTTATTAACGCCGATGCATTATTACGACGAGGATTCCTACCGTTTGCAGATAAACAGTTCAACAAAATCAATATAGTGTTGCCTCTTGGAGGATTGCTCCACGCACTGACAAGACCAAACGAATATCCTCTTTGGCCTGATATGAAAAGAATTCTAATGGATAAAGGCACAATAGAGATAGTCGTTGATAGTCCGTATGCAGGACAAGGATATGACTTCGATGGACAAGAATATTCAGTTCAAGATCCTGAAGAAATTATTTATGCAACAGCAAAATCCCACGGCTTTCAGGTATTTTTTGATCGATTGTCTGCCAAAGATTTAGCAGCGTATGGTACAGATTATTCAAAATTTACAAGCAGCTGGCTTCAGTCAGATCCCTTTTTAAGAGTATACAAAATAACCGCAGAGTTGAACCCTGAACCAGTAGTATAAAAAAGTTCTTACATAGAATAATTATTACCTCTTTTTTTACTGCAGGAAGAAAGGTAGAATAGAATGTTGTTCTCGACTACAGGACGCTAAGCGTCCTTTCGTTCGAACAATAAGGCGTAGCGATTAATTACTTAATCGCGTTATTAAAATATTTTTCGAGCAACGTCGAGAAGTAAATGGTTCTCGACTACAGGATACTAACCGTCCTTTCGCTCGAACAATATATATTGTTATAGAAAAATATGCTAATTATTATTGGACTAATCATCATCATTTTTACAATTATCATCATCTTCTCCTTCCCTCAGTTCTCGCCTATACCCTATTTCCCGTCAAATCAGACTGACAAAGGAATAATCATCGAAGGGCTTGATCTAAAGAATAATCAGACAGTAATTGACTTTGGAGCCGGAGACGGCTGGGTAATTTTTACAGCAGCTGAAATTGCCAAGAAGAATAAATTAAACACCAAATTCATTGCTGTCGAAATCAACCCGGTATTAACTATGATTCTTCATATTAAACGTTTACTTAATAGTAATCAAAAAAATATTTATATTATTAGAGATAACTTTTTCACTATGAACTTTTCCAAACTGCTAATTTCTAACTCTCAACTCTTAACTGTGTATCTCTACATCTCTCCCTGGCTGATCGAAAAAACCGTAAAGATCATAATTAAAAATTTTCCTAAAGCTAAAATAGTTTCTTATTATTATCCGGTAAGAAGCCTGAAGGGAAAAGAAAAAGTAGTCAAGGGAAAAAATAATCTTTATATTTATCAAAATTAACCTCCGCGGTTCTTATCTTCCAGCCTATACGTCATGTCAAACCGCGGAGGTTAGGCTTTTACTCGTCTCTCAAAGTCCGAGGGGCGAAGGAGAAAAACTTTTTTAATTTATAAACTATAATATAGTTATGCTATTTTTGTCGAATATCGATCTTTTTTTAACTGGGATCATACGTTTTATCCTGCCGCAGAATAAATTTTTTGACATCTTTTTTTCCTTTTTTTCCCTGGCCGGAAACTCAATTCTTATCTGGGCGATCATTATTGCAGCATTGCTTATTTTTGAAGAGAAAAGAGAGCGGAGATTCGTGATTTATTTTTTTGCCGCATTTTTAATTACCGCCTTTACTGTTAATATCGTTCTAAAAAATGTCTTTCAGAGACAAAGACCTTATATCAGATTTAAGCAGGAAATATCAAAAACTATCTGCCCCAGCGACTTTTCTTTTCCATCAGGCCATGCGGCCACAGCTTTTGCAGGAGCTATGGCATTATCTTGTTTCCATAAAAAAAGAAAGTATTATTTTTACGCAACAGCCGTTCTTATTTCCTTATCTCGTGTTTATTTTCAATGCCATTTCTTCATTGACGTTGTTGCCGGTGCAGTTATTGGATATCTAATTAGCAGGATTATTTGCCTTGTCAAGAATTAATTGCCTGACTCCTTCTGACAGTGAACATAAGTATGCATGACCGATGACCGGTACAGTGATATTTTTTACTCCGGACAACTGGCTGCTCCACCTGGGAACTAACTCGTCATATTTGGCAGATACACAGGTTACTCTATCCGGATTCAATATCCTGCTACTAGCAATTTTTTCTCTATAAACCGGTGACAGTATCCGATAGGTACCATGATATGGTCCTGCCAAACCAATGAAATGTTTTGTTTTATCCCAACCGTTAAATTTCTGTAAATAATTCAAGCAAATACAAGCTCCGTAGCTCGTACCAATCAGTATAAATTGATCAAGTTTTTTATCCTCTACATACTTAGCCAGTTTTTCAGCAAGAATATCAGCTTTTTCAGTATGAAAACCAAAGCTTGGGGTAAAAACCGTCAGATCATTCTTTTCTAAATATCTTTTCAAAAAAAAATGCAGAACTCCCCTTGTCAGATATCCATGGATAATTAATACGGTTTTATGTTCTTTTTTGTAAGAAATAATTTTTTTCTTGTCTGTAAACAATCCGGCAAAGATAAGCAGCGGAGAAAATAATAAATAAGCGCATTCGAAGATTATCTGAAAAAGCATAAGAATTATTTTTCCATGCTGAAAAACTTAACCCTGTCACCGCGAAACATAAAGTCAATTTCACCGGTTGGACCGTTACGGTGTTTTGCAATAAACAGTTTGATCATTCTTTTATTTTGATCCAAAAGATCTTCATTATCGTCCTCTTGATAAAGGAACATCACAACGTCAGCATCTTGCTCTATCGCTCCGCTTTCCCGAAGGTCTGCCAACTGGGGCTTTTTCGATCCTCTTTGCTCGACAGCCCGGGATAGTTGTGATATGGCGAGAACCGGAACTCTTAATTCACGGGCAAGATTTTTTAAGTTCTGTGACACAAAAGAAACCTCGTTAACTCTGGAATCAAAGTGTCTACCGGCATTGGCAAGCTGCAGATAATCAACAATGATCAGTTTCAGATCTTTTTCCATCTTAAGCTTTCTGGCTTTTGTTCTCATCTCCAGAATTGAAATACCCGGAGTATCATCAATCAGTATCGGAGCATCTGACAATTCACCCATTGCCTGAGTCAATCTTTTGTAATCATCGTCTGACAGTTTACCTGTTTTCAAGCGCCAAGCGTCAATGTCAGCTTGACCAACCAATAAACGATCAACCAGCTCTTCCTTACTCATCTCCAGCGAAAAAAAACCGACCGGCATTTTACTTTTTGTTGCCACGTTTAAAGCGATATTCAAAGCCAAGGTTGTTTTACCAATACCTGGACGGGCTGCTAGAATAAGCAGGTTCGAATCCTGCATTCCGGCAAGCTTGTTGTCAAGATCAGGATAGCCTGTTGGCACTCCCCGATACTGGCTGCCTCTTTTCATGAACTCTTCCAGCCTTTCGAAACTTTGTGCTAAGATCTCCTTTAATTCAAAGAAGTTCTGGTGAACATGTTGCTGAGAAAGGCTAAAAATGTCAGTCTCAGCAATATCAAGCAGAGCTTTAACATCGCCCTTCTCATCAAAAGCTTTTTCCGTTAATCTTGAGGAAAACTCAATTAGTCTTCTTTTTACATAATGGTCCTTGACTATATTGGCGTAATGCTCGGCATAAGCTGACGAAGGAACAACATTGATTAATTCCGAAATGTAGGTTTGACCGCCGATTTTCTTGAGATTGCCTTCATTTTTTAACTGGCTTTGTATGGTTACCAGGTCAATCGGCTGTTGTTTCTCAAATAAAGTCAACATGGCAGAATAAATCATTTTGTGTTCGGGTAGGTAAAAGAATTCCGCCCGCAAAAATTCAGCCACAAGATTAATCGCCGACGAATCTATAAGAACAGCACCCAAAACTGACTTTTCCGCTTGGACATCATTCGGAGGAATTTTGAGAGCATCCGTACTAAGTGAAGACATACTAAAATTTAGAAATTAAACTTTATTAACTTTCCAAGAGTACTACTTTCATATCATCTATCAGCTGGTCCTTCTTGAGTACTAGTTTTGGGATTGGGACTATTCCTTCACCACCCATCTTCTTTAAAAAATCAGACAATGGAGCCAAACCTGACTCTGTTTCTTTTCCGGACAAGCTATAGTGCATCGGAATAATAATTGCCGGTTCGAATTTTTTTATGACTTCCACTGCTTCATTGCTGTCGATTGTATATTTTCCTCCAACCGGTATCATTATAACGTCAACACCGTCAATCTGATCAACTAGTTCTTCAGTCGGGACAACACCCATATCGCCGCAATGAAGAATTGAAATTCCTTCGACCTCTATTTTATAAATAATATTTTCGCCTCTTTCCACACCCTTTTTTTTATCGTGGTAAGACAAGTAGCCAAAAATACGTATGCTTTGTTTTTCAAACTCACCCGGCATATCAATTATCAGTGGTTCATTACCAATCAAATCAGTCCGATTATGATCCGAATGACCATGGGAGACCGTAACAATATCCGCCTCTGTTTTGGGGAACCTCATACCGACTTTTTCCGGATCAAAAGGATCGGTTACCAATCTGGCATCTTTTGATTTAATAAGAAACGATGAATGACCCAAATATTTGATTTCCATAGTAGTAGAAGAATAGCAAAATTGTCTATTTTTATCAATCGGTAGTTGCCTATCAAAGATTGTCGTCTATTTTTATATCTCATATATAATCAAGTCGCCCCAATATGATTTCTTTATATCAACAAAAATATTAAACTGATAGGTATGAAATTATCAACATGGATCTCTGTTTCGGATTTAATCTCTGTTCCCCGAACATTTTTTGAAAGGATTGTTGGAATATTCGATCGAAAATCCAGGATTTTCCATACACATCCACACGATTATATTTTTAAATCTTTAAAACAGGCCGGTATTGATGGATTAGAGATGATGATTCCTTTGTATACTTCAGACAACGATATTTTTAAAATTAGGAAAATCCTGAATACATATCAAATGCCAGTTTTCAGCATCCATCAATCTTTAAGTTGCAGAAAGCCAATTTCTTATTATGAAATAGAAAAACTCTGCAAAACAGCCAAGTATTTATCTGCCTCTATTGTGGTACTCCACTCAACGGCCATCGGAAAAAAATTAATGGATAATACATTTATTCAAAGTCTCAAAGTCTTGGAAGATAAATATAAAATTAAATTTGGTATTGAAAATCTGTCGAGAACACCTTTAACTAATGAATTATTTACATGCAAAAGCAGTGACTTCTCAGCTGTTATCAATATAACCGGGCTTCATATAACCTTCGACACTACCCATTTGGCGCAAACAGGAGAAGATATAATTCAATTTTTTATATCCAATAAGGAAAAAATCGTCAATATCCACCTCAGCGACTATAAGAATCATTGGATAAACAAATATTTTATTACTCAAGTTTACAGCCATCTACCTTTAGAAGAAGGCGAGCTTCCCATTGAGGAATTTCTCAATGCATTGCAGCAAAACAACTATCAGGGAATCATTACAATGGAAATTAACTCCGGATTGTCCCAAATCTGCAGCAGCACCAGGATAATAAAAAAAGTGTTCAGAAAATAGCTTTTTTTTCAAGAATGACCAAGCTTACAATATGATAAAATTATAGCACCTTAACAAGTCATATATATTGATTGGTGACTGTAGCTCAATGGTAGAGCACTGGCCTGTGGAGCCGGTTGTTGCGGGTTCAAATCCCGTCAGTCACCCATAACTAAGTAAAACTAATTAACCTATATCTAAATAAATATGGTTGAAGAAATCCCGGTAAAAAAACCTGTTCTCGGTAAATCAGCATACATTAAGATTGGTCTAATACTACTTTTTGTTATCGCCGGTGTTGTTGTTGCCAAAAAAGCTGATTTGGCAAAAAAAAATATAGCTGCCATTCTGGGAAATCAATCAGTTAATAAGAAAAGTCGGGAAGATAATATTCTGGATTTTGATAACCTAAAAGACCAGTCGAAAGAATTAGCGGATCAAGCCATTAATACTTCAAAAAACCTCGGCAACGAAGTCCTCGGCGAAGCAACCAAATTGACAACCCAGATAGCTTCACAATCCGCCAGTGTAGTTTCCAGTTTTATCATTGAAAATGCAGTCGGCAGTGTCATGAAACAGATCAACAAACTCCCCGAAGCCCAGCAGGAAGAGATAAAGAAATATATATGTAAATAGACATACTAATATGATTCCACTAACTCATATTGCTACCGGGTATTTACTTTCAGAGTCATACTGCGCCATGACTAAGGTTGTATGTGCAAATAATCCGACACTTACATTATTGGCTGTTACTGGTTCTGTTCTTCCCGATATTGACCTTCTCAGTTCAAAAAAGCTTAACAAACATCATGATACTTTATGGCATAGTCCGATCTTCTGGGCATTGATAACCTTATTGTTTATTCTTGGCAGATACTACGTCTCTTTTGATATGAAATATATTATCGCTTTCAGTTTTGGCATATTCTCTCATCTCTTTCTTGACTGGTTCGGTGGCAGGACAACGGGCATAAGACTGCTCTACCCTTATTCAAATAAAATGTACAGTGCTTTTAAACTAAATCCCAAACTCGGCTATATCAATATTCTTCCGAATAAAAAAAACTACACCGAGCATATTCAATATGTGAAATATTATTTCACCAATCGTTTTTTAATCATAATTGAGATATCGCTGATAGTTGTCGCATTATTACTTCTCTTTTTATAGATAGCAGCTATTTGTAAAAAAAGCCTTACAATAATATAATATCTGTCTATGGAGACCAGAAACAATCGTTGGTCTATGCCAGATTTATATCATGATATCTATGGGTTTATGCAAAATCACAGACTTTTAGGAGCGTGGGAAAGAGTCAGTGAACAGCATTCTAGAGTAATAGAGAAGTCTTTTAGTAGTAACCATCCAGTATCAGTACTTTACTGCGGTACGGCAACAAATAGAAATCCTCAATTCGTCGTACAAACTTTTCGTCAGTTTGGAATATTACCGTCAATAGTTACCATCGATTTATCAAGCAAGCCGCTTGATTTACTCGTTGAAAAAAGACTAAATCCTGTTCAAGCAGATTCAAGTCGTCTCCCCTTTGCCAACGAAGTCTTCGATTATATAACGACAGATTTCCTTCTCTCAAAAATGCCTCTTAATGCCGCTATTTCAACTATTTTTGAGTGGGGACGAGTTTTAAGGAAGGGAGGTGTTATCTCAACCACTATTGGCATACAACAGTCGCAAGATCATCAACAATGTGAGTTTACAGAATCTCTTGCGAAATTATTGTACGGTGTCCGTTTTATACCAAAAGAAATATTCAAGTATATTTTCAAAATGGCCGGGTTTGAAGTTAATTTTGAACAAGCCAGATTCGATCAAAAACCATTTCTTTATCTCTATCCTGACGAGTTATTGCTTTTTGTTACTGCAAGACGTATGTGAATAAAAATGTTTCAATTAATTAAATAATTGAAACATTTGATACGTCGATTTGGGAGAGAGAAACTAAACTAAGAATCAGCTGATATAGTACCTATTTTTTCTATAACACCACCGCAATATTTTTTTATTTCTTGGATTATCTCACTTAAAGTTTTTTCAACCTGAGTTTTTGTGATCTCATAAATACCGTCAATATTTATTAGGAGATTTTTTGTTTCTTCTGTTACCGCTGTCCGCTGAGCATCACGGTAATTAAGTTAGGCGCTTCGACTTTTAAGGTATTCAAGCAGACCTTCATGAAGATGTTTGTCTCCATCCCAAAGAACGATATTATGTCCAGGTGGAAACTCCGCCGGATCCTCAATCCGAAAGTCAATTGACCTCACTTCTTTTGCAACAGCTTCACTCATATGTCTATCTGTTCCACCCCTTAGTGCTGAAAATTTATCACCCCAAACTTCAATATATTTCGAATTATTGATAATATCTCTATTCAACCCAAAATTTTTTAATATATTTTTATCATTTAATACATGTTTAACTGCGGTTGTTTTGGATACTCCTTTAACAGCGAAATCTATGGCAAAAATACCAGCTAGACGAGAGGTAATCGGGATATTGTATTTTTCAAATAGATAATTAGCTCTTTCATTAATCGGTATACGCAAATCATAGTTACTATGCGTTTCCGGAATTTTTTTATGCATCCCCATTATTTCTCCCTGACTAAGATTATAGCCATTAACAACTTCAAGTGTTATTTGGGGGCCACGATCTTCATACATAATGTTCAGAGGATCGCTTCCGTAGTTTTCAATAAACTGAGGTATAGGCATCGTCGGATATATTTTAAGACTAAATTCTTTAATTATCTTTTTCACTAAATCTCTCCATGATTTTTTTTGAAATTTTGTGAGCGTATTTTCGTAAATACTATAAAAAGGTGTCTTTAATAAATCTCCATTTTGATCATGACCCCAGACCTCTGCCCCACTGCAATGACCAAACAGAATATACTTACAAAGCGGTTTAGGTATATTATCTGTAATCCGCCATTGAATACCCCGCAACCCTTGGCCGGTAATAAAAAAAAGAATGATATTATCCTCTAATACTGATGTTAGCTCTGTTATCATTTTATCCGTCGCTTTAACATATACATCAGCGACAGTTTCATCAACATCCGATAAAATTAGCTTAACCTTATTATTCCATTTAATTTTTGTCATATGAATAATGTGTGACTAACCTCACCAAGATTCGTAACAACTTCACTGACTCCTGTCAATTTATTCAGTTGAGGGTGTCTTTCTTTAGGTCCAAGGGCAATGATGTGGCCGATTCCGGCTCGACTGGCTGACTCTATACCTGACCGGGCATCCTCGATAACAATACAGTCTTTTGGCAGAAGCCCAATATTATAAGATGCACGAAGATAGAGATCCGGTGCTGGTTTACCCGGAAGACTACCATCATCATAAACTATCTTCTTTATATCAAACCATCGACTCAGCTGTAAACGCTCCACGAAAAAATCCAAATTGGTTTTTTCCGAAGCAGTAGCAATATTACGATTAATTTTTCTTTCCTTAAGAAAATCTAACAGCTCTATTGCTCCTGGGGATAATTTAAAATTATCGCCTTCTGCTAAGCAAAGTTCTCGATACTTTGATTCTTTTCCTTGGGTAAGATTGTATAATTCATCACCTTTTACTTCATAACCAATCAAATAACTTAGTGTATATTGATTGTTACGACCATGAACATGAACTGACATCTCTTCATCTGATAAAGGATGTCCCCTCAGTTTGACTGAATATTCTTTCCAAGATTTTTCCTGAAGATAACTATCCCACCACAATACTCCATTAAAATCGAAGATTAGACCTTTATAAGTCATTACTGAAATTATACCATGGAGGGTTGGAAGAATGACGGTTGGCCTTCAATCATAATTTGTCCCCGGATGGCAGACTGAGGTTTCATATATAGCACTTTGGAATAACTGAACTCCACGAAATTTCAGATCGAATAACCAAACAGCTATTTTATATAAAAATAACTTGAGAGGAAATTTTCTCAAACGGTTCTCAATAACCAATGACTGTCTAACAAATTCGATGTTGGCTTTTTTTGCCTCTTTATAAACTATCTTTTTTATAGGAGAGAAAAAATGAGTATTTTGATGAGAATCAAGATGATGACACTTCAATCCATGTTTTTGGAAAAAAGCCAGCTGATTTTTTAGCTCTGTCTCAACCTCAGCAAGATCTAATTTTTTGAAAAAAAGTCTGATAATAAATATCGGCAAAGGATAAAATTCTCCTTCTCTGTTTACTAAACTCGGAATTAATTTACAGTCACTTAACGGCCTTCCTTCGATCAGATTAAAATGAAGACCTAAATTGCCCAGCCGATTTTTCTTATATAAATTTACTGCCTCAAAAGAATTCTTCGTATTAACCAATAAAGAAATATTGTCAACTTTTTTTCCCAATGCCAACCTGGTTATCTCGAAGTTGGTTTGTTGAGACAAACCATAATCATCTGCCGTAATCATGATTGATTTCATAGATAGCGGTTTTTGAAAATAATGGCTAAATCATAAATAAGATTTATGATTCTTCTGAAAAAAGAATATCTGGTTGAACGAACTTCTCTGACTGAAATCGGAATCTCCGTATAGATAAGATCGTTTTTGCAGGCTGTCAACACCATCTGAGTATCAAACAGTTCTTTCAGGGGATAAAGATTCGTGACAATCGGCATCAACGATTGCTTTTTAAAGGCTTTTAAACCATGAGTGTCTGTACCGGGAAAATTATAGATTGAACGTAAAAAGACATTAAACCAATAAGTAATTACCCTCCGGTAAACCGGACGCAGGTCTTTTGATTTAATCAGGGTTTTTGAGCCGACTACCATATCGCAACTTTCCAATAAACGCAGGCTTTTTGAAATAAAGGGAATGTCCCAGAAATCAACATTGGCTATAACTATATTTTTGAATTTAGCTGACATAATCCCCTTTTTTAAAGCGAAGCCGTAGTTGGGTTTACATATTTTCAGAAGAACAATATATTCGGGAAAGAAATTACAGAGTTTTTGACAAATTTCCCAAGATTGATCGGTGCTCCCGTTTTCAATTAAAATAATTTCCCAGCCGTAAGACCGAATCTGCTTTAATTCGTTAACCAGTTTACTTATCGAGTAAAAAAGCAAATCAGCCTCATTATATACCGGAATAATTACGGAAAAATTGTCCATTAATGAATTATACAGCTTTTGCTATAAAAATGCTATAGGCTTAATACTGAAGAAGACATCCATTAAAAAGCCCCGCCTAAAAGACGGGGCTTTAAATAATCTTCTTTTCGTTATTAATAACCTCTTCTTCCTCCTCCACCACCACCACCAAACCTATCATCACGTCTAAAACCACCCGTTCTTGGTTCTCTAGGTTTAGCAATATTAACCACGATTGGTCTACCTTCTACTTCTTTACCATTCATCTCAAGTGCATTCTGAGCGCTTTCCGGTGTCATAAAAGTAACAAAACCAAATCCTTTTGAACGACCTGTATTCCTGTCGGTAATTACGATCGCTTCACTAATCTCACCATAGCTTGCAAACAATTCTTTTAAAGTATCATTGTTGATTGACCATGGCAGACTTCCGACAAATAATTTGTTTTTATCCATTAACATTCACCCCCTCGGCTCGAATATGAAAATAAATTAAATTCCCAAGTAAGCAATTTATATGTTTTTCAAATGAATTAAATAACTAGTGATATTATACATTAATAATTGAAAAATTAAAAGCCTATTATTTTACAGCCAAACTATCCTCATAATACTTAATATCCCTATCACAATTTCTCTGTTCTAATAAGGCTATCTCAAAGATCATTCTGGTGCTCAATAAATGCCAATCGCCAAGATATGGAACTTGCGCTATTTTATCCAAATGTCTCATACTTGCTTGGGCCTGTTTCGCACTATCAATACATATCTCGTGATCTCGGCAATCAGAACTATGCTGGTAATCGATACGTCCTATACCATCATGAACTACGTCGTAAAGGGCTCTGGCAATATTCTTATGGCTAACTCCACCGGGGTTCCTTTCATGCCATAAAGGATCAAGACGTCTAACTAGAACATTTTTTAGAATATCATCGAATTGAAAACCAATCAGTCCTGCTAAATTCCGTAAAGCATACACATCAAGAGCAATGCTCTCCGCCCAATCATTATCATCATAATGAACTATTTCTGCTATTCCGGTACCTTGATCGTTGTGAAGGTATACCTGATTACGTGCGGTATTTTTATCAACACCGTTTATTCCATCCAAAGTATATAATGTTAACATTCTTAACATAAAGCTGTAAAAATCAACCTGTCTGAGTTTATCTGCAAAAGCCATGTTTTCAGGAGCAAGTGACGATTTTTCTCTATATCTAGCGTCTAAATCTCTTAATATTTCAGCTGAATCTGTTTGTTTCCCAGCTTTACATAAAAATATAAATATATCTTCGAGATCATCGGCATAAGTATCAAAAAACTGTTCATCTTTAGAATATCCCGTTAGTGTTTTACTTATGTCATTAGGATCTGTCAGCCGACGCGCATAACCATCTTCCTCTGTCTCCCCTTGATTTGAAAAATATCTGCCAAGATATAATGAAAGATGTTTTTTTACTCCGTCAGCATCTCCTAAAGCAGCATAGGCCTTGGCAACACGGATACTAATAACTGTTGGGTCTATGATATTCTTTGTTTCATCAGGCTTTATTTCACCGTGAATGTAAACAGCTTGCGGATCATCATAGGCAGTATGAAAATCACTGATAAATAATTTCGAATTATCAACATTTACTTTATCCTTATGCCGCATGCAAGCAACAACTATTTCCGGTAAGCAAGAATGACTGTGTTTGTCCAATGCATCGGTTTCCCCCTGTTTTTCATAAGAAGCTACAAAATCTCTATTTTTATCATATGCTTTTCTTAGAAATTCATTTCCTTTTTCAGTACTTTCTTTGTCTCCTTTACCAAAAAAATATTCGGCTGATCTAATTATTCGTATAGTCTCAGAGGGTGAATTACTATCATCTGATAATAATTTATCAAGTAAACCTTCAACATGGGTCATGGTTCTATTAGGTAATGCAATACCCGCCTTCTGGATATCAAGCAAGGCATCAATTAAGCAAACATCAGGATCGTCAGTCGTAAAAATTACACCGACTGCATCACGATCTTGACCTCCCGAAAGACAGTCGACCATCAACGCCCGATAACTGTCCTGACTTGACTGTCCACCCGCTTCTGTCGCAATAAACCTTTTAATTTCCTTTATTCTCTTTGCTGTTTGTTTTTCTCTTTTTTCCCTTGTAGCTGCAAGATTTTTTTCCATTCTAGTTCTCTGTTCTTTTTCCGCAGTTCCATGACCTGTCCTTGAAGTCAACGCCATTATTTCAATTGTTCTATCAACTTGTGGTCTGATACCTGCTCCTAAGGCAACTAATCCTAATGCAGCAGCACTATATCGAAGCAATTGTCTTTTAGTAAGTTTTCCTTTTATGTGTTCTGTCATATTATAGGATAATTATAGCTGATTCTATTATTCTGTCAAGAGCAATATAACAACATTATTTCATTAATTTAAGCAGTTTACTGTGGATTATATTATTTGTTGCCAGTATACCCGGAGAAAAAATCGACTGCTCTTCCCCATTAAGGCCGGTTACTTTACCACCGGCTTTGGTAATAATAATTACTGCAGCGGCTTTATCCCACGGTTTTAACGACCCGTGAAAATAACCGTCGGTAGTACCTTCAGCCACGCTTAAGATATTAAGAATATTACCGGTAATATTGATTCGTCTTACTTTTTGGCTCAGAACATCAAGATATTTAACTGTTTTTTTCCTTTCGGGTAATTTATGCGACCAATCCGTGCCTAATATCACCTCTGTCAGCCGGGAAACCGTCGACACTTTTAAAAGTTCACGGTTACGATAGGATCTTTGCTTGTCATCGCTTGCCCAAAACATATCTTTAGTTAAGGGCGCATAAACCGCTCCGAAAATCGGTTTGCCAAAATTGACCAAGCCAATTGAGATGCAAAAAGACAGATAATTACGGGAGAAGTTGATTGTTCCATCAAGCGGATCAATTATCCAGACAAATTCTTTATCTTTGAGTGAAGAGTAATTCTCAGGAGCAGTTTCCTCGGTCAAGATATCCATTTCAGGATAAAGTTTAGCTAACCGTTTATGGAAGAATAAATCAATATCTCTATCTGCCTGGGTAACAATGTCAACGGTGCTTTTATTGACGATTGAATAACCGCCTTTAAGGTAATACTTCAAGGCAATGTCACCGGCTTGAGAAAGCAGATCAAAAATGCGACTACTAACTATTCTCATCATGATTATTATTTAACCATGTATTTTGGTCTGACACCAATCCAGACAGATCGTGTTTGTCCTGGTGAGGTTAAAGCAACACCAAAAATATTAGCATAGTTTATATACTCTGACAGAGATACTCTTCTATCACCGTTTGTATCATGAGTATATGCTAAATTATCACTCAATTTATTCATGACACATTTGCCCGGAACTGCTTCATAAACCTCGGTAACTACCCATTCTGTTTCATTGCATATTCCGCTCCCGCAATTATTCAGATAGACTCTCAGATCATAGCTGCCAAGAGAAATATCTCCGGTTGAAAAACATCCGGCAGAATAAGAAGCATCAGGTCTTTTTATTAAAGAACAGCTATCGAGGTAATTACAGGCATGATCGCCACCGCTGATAACATAGCTCCATTGACCCTTCAGTTTGTAATCAACCCTCCACTGCAGCATATTGGTTTCATTATCAGTACTTATCGGACAGGATGTTCCGCTTTTTCTTGGCGGGATACATTCCTGAGTGCTGGCTCTAACCCAAGCTGATTTTTGATTAACTCCGGTCGATGTATATTCCTGATAGAATGATTTGTCAAAGTAAATTCTGCCGATAATCTTGCCTTTTTCCAATGTGGTCGTCGGGGTTGGTGTTGGTGTTTTGGTAGGTGTTGGAGTAATTATTTTGGTTGGTGTAGGTGTGGGAGTTTTTGTCGGACTAGGAGTTGTTGTTTTTGGCGGGGTTGGAGTCGGTGTTCTTGTCGGTGTTGGAGTTCTTGTTGGTGTTGGAGTCGGTGTCTTAGTCGGAGTTGGAGTTTTGGTTGGTGTCACTGTCGGTCCACACTCATCATTATAGGCAATCACAAAAGCCACTCCACCAGCCCATTTTGTACTATCGCATCTTGTCAAATCAACCTGGATCACCTGGCATTTCCCGCCAACATGATTAGGATCAACGTAAACAGACATATCTTTTGTATAACCTGCGTTTTCTTTTTCAATTTTACTTGAAACATATTTTGCATTGCTGATTTTCTTAATATAAGGAGTATTACCGTCGCATTTAAGATTACTGACGTTGTTCCCTGCTTGTTTTAAAGCAGCATTATAGTCACATGTATAACCGATTTCCCAAGCATAGTTAGGATCTGACAGAGGTCCGCCATAGTAATTTATCTTGCCCGAAGTTCCGGTTAGTACTTTATATCCGCTTGGTACTCCGCCTGACCATCGCTGACAAGTCAGACTGCCTCCGGCATAAACCGGTTTAACCGAATTAATTTTATCTGTTAAATTAAACAATAATGAATAAGAAAGAATCACTGCAGAAATTAAACCAAAAGCAATTTTTTTTCTCATAACAAAAATATAAATTAATAAATTGGGCTTTATAGGAGCGATTATATCACATACATCAAACCATTTCAATTAATAATGTATGTAGCCACTACACTCTATTTAACTTAGCAATAAAAAAAGCCTCCATTAGTCTATCAGGATAAATCTGTTTAGTTTTTTTTACGCTGGACGAATAGTTTTTTCCCAACCAATTGTTGATACCGGGAATAAAATTAAGACCGGATATTGAAAATTCTACCAGTTCCACCCTTCCTTTGTCTTTTTTGAGAAGCCAGTCAATCACGCCTTCGTTTTCTTCCGGCGCCATTGTGCATGTGGAATAAACGATTGTTCCTCCTGGCTTAGTGGCGCTCACTGCCGACCGCAGCAGCCATCTTTGCAGCCGGGCCAAGTTTTTTACTTTTTTTATTGACCAATGACTGTAACTTTTTAAATCTTCTGTGTAAAATCTCCCTTCCATTGAACAAGGAACGTCAACCAATGTTTTATCAAAATAATCAGGATATTTTTTCCATAGACTCCTGCCATCGTTATTCTCCAACTTAACATTTGTTACGCCTTGAATATCAAGGTTTGCCCTTAATTTATATAACCGATTACCGCTAACATCATTGGCTACGATTTCACCTGTGTTCCCCATCATCGCTGCTAAATGAGTAGTTTTACTGCCAGGCGCCGCACAAATATCCAGTACTTTATCGCTTTTATCCGGATTAAGAACCAGTGCCGGCAACATACTGGAAAGAGACTGCAGATATATTTTCCCTTCTTGATACAGGGAAAGTTCGGTTAAATCCGCTGATGAAATGTTTTCAAGAATTAAAGCATGGTTACAAAAAGGAACTTCTTTAAATTGTATATTTTTTGACTTGAAAAAAATACTTACCTCGGACAATGAGCTTTTCAAACAATTTATTCTCAGCGAAGATTTTTTTTCCAAATTAAAAGAATGAAGAATTTCATTTAGCTTATTTTCGTCGGTAATAAGTTTTTTCAACCGTTCAATAAAAAGTAAGGGCAACATAGCGCATTAATAATATACTATATATACTCAAACGACTGCCTGTGAAAGCTTTCAATTATCTGTGAAATCATCTCAACCGTTCGATCAATATTTCTGTTCCGTCGCAGTTCCCTGCTCAATTCAAGTTGAACAACGTGATAATTTTGTCCGTACCCGGTAAACACCTTGCTTCGCACACCTGAACGAAAATACTCAAGTCCGCTGCTGCCGGGAAATATCCGATCAACCGCTACTTTGTATCCATCCTGCTCCAGCAGATTGGATAACCACTCACAGATTACCGGATCACAGACTCTGCCTTTCCTTGTTCCAAGAACAATATCCGGCCCGTTCCTAATGTCATGCATTCCATGAAGCGCAATATGCAAGAAAGGCCTGATTGTACGCAAGCTGTCATCAAGCAAATGGCCTTCATGCAAAATGTTATACACTGCTCCCCGATAATGACGTAAGGCTGATTTATTCTCATCTGTAAACGGCCGATTAAGATCTGCCTCTTTCCTCGAAACCCTAGCGACAATGCCGGAACAGTCAGCTCTATCTACGACTTCGTCAACCAGTCTTCCGGTATTGACTTCTCCGTCCGGAAATTTAGCGTGAACCGCGTCAACTAATACCCGCGGATGAGTCTTGCCAATATGATATCTAACATAATATGTTTCTACAAAAGACGGATTTTCTGAGGACATGAGCCCGGAGTGGGAATCGGACCCACACTCTAACCCTTACCAAGGGTTTGTTTTACCACTAAACTATCCGGGCAGTAATAATATTGTTTATTGTATCATGAAATACTTTACCATCGTAAGGAGTCTACTAGTTAACAGCCTCAGGACAGAATGACGAGTTTAATATTGTTCTCGACTGATCGCTCGAACAGTAATATCTAGTAAGTTTGGGAGGCTGGTAAGCAATAAGGTTTACTGATAATCTGTTACTAACCTCCGAGGTTTGACACAGGTTAATCATAAACAAGTAACGATTCTGTCCTTCGACTCACTACGCTCGCTCAGGATTACCAGAATGACGCAGTGCTGTATATATTGTATGTTTTATGTTTCGTGGTCCTGACTACAAGTCACAAGTTAAAAGCAACATGTTTAGGTTATAATAATAAGATGAAACTAAACGCTCAAGAATTGAGAACAGCTGACGAAGATAATGTGAAGGAAAAAATAAAAAATCTAAAAAGAAAACCGATCTTTTTTATTCTGGAGAATATTTATGATACCTACAATATCGGCGGGCTTTTTCGTCTCGCTGATGCTCTAACTATCGAAAAAATGTATCTTTGTGGCGAAACGGAAATACCTCCGAATAGTCGTATCAAAAAGGCCTCAATCGGAACATATAAGGTAGTACCATGGCAATATGAGAAGTCAGTAAAAGAAGCGATTGCAGATTTGAATTCAAAATTTAAAATTCAGAATTCAGGATCAAATTACAGGGTAAATATTGTTGTTGTTGAACAATCAGACAGATCCATACCATACACTCAAGCAGAATACTCGACTCCTCTTGCCTTGATCTTCGGTAATGAAACATTTGGAGTATTACCCGAAACATTAAGACTGGCAAACCAGATCGTTGAAATCCCAATGTGGGGAGTAAATAAATCGCTTAATGTAATCGTTTCTGCTGCAATTGTAAGCTACTACGCGGTGAACAACCTGTGACTTTTATCCTGCAACTTGTAACTTAATACGAAATAAAGATTGAAAGAAACTTCTCGACGCGCTACGCTTGCTCGAAGAATATATTGTTCGAGTCCTTCGATAAAATCGAAAAGAGTCATTTATCGTTCGAGCGAAGGAATGTCCGACATTCCATAGTCGAGAACCATTGTTAATGTTCGATCCCTTCGATTTCACTCAGGACTATAGCTTGTCGAGAACAAGTCCACGACCAAGATTGCTGTTCGTCAGACAACGATTCTATCCTGAGCGAAGTCGAAGGACAGAATGACAAATTCATTTAGAAATTAGGTCTATTAGGTTCATTAGAATTTAAGTTACAAGGTTTAAGCTTTAAATTTTAAGTTGTATGATCCTATAGTTGACAAGGCTGTAGACCTGTAGTATAATACCATTACTTATGAAAAAATATTTGATTTTTCTTTTAGGGCTTTTTGCGGTTTTATTTATTTTTTCTTCGAAGATTTCTGCAGATTATGGATGCAGCCAATACGGACAATACGGGACATGTACTCCATCACAATCGATCCTCGTCGACAAATTTGTCGGTAAACCAGATAGCACCAGCGATAAAGGCAATTCCAATAGTTACGAATATGTCGATAACTTAGGTACTTCTGATGACAGATTTGATCCGGGTCAGGATATTTTTTTCATGGTTAAAATAAAAAATACCTCATCTGTTGATTTAAACGATGTAAAATTAAAAGATTATGTTCCGTCATACCTGGAACCGCTTGAAGGACCTGGTTCATATGATGCTGACTCAAGAGAGATCAACTTTGATGCCGGAGACTTTGGTCCTAACGAAGAAAAGATCTATTATTTTAAAATGAGAGTCTATGCCCAGGATAGCCTGCCTTCTGACAAAGGCATGTTCTGCGAAGTTAATAAGGCAGAGGCTTGGAACGATGAGGCCAGTGATGACGATTCTTCACAGTTTTGTATTGAAAAACAGGTTCTCGGGATTGTTACCCAGGCACCGGCTGCCGGACCGGAAATGGGTTTATTGCTCATGGCTGGCGAGCTCGTAGCTCTAGGAACAGGTATATTTCTGACAAAGAAATCAACTTATAAAAATTAATTTAAGGATAAAGTGGATAGTTTGTGGATGAAATATTAAATCTCATCCCAATCAAAACTATCACTTGCTATTAAGAACAAATTTGGTATACTATAAGATAGTTGTTAATTAAATTGATGTTTTTTATGCATAAAGGTCGTTGCGAAAGAAACAGAGGAATTGGCTTATTTTTAGCCACAGCACTGATAATGGCTGGTTTTTTAGGATTGGTTGGATGTGAAAAAAAAGCATCAGCCACACCTACACCAACAATTACACCTACAGAGCTTGTATCAACGCCTACCTGTGCATGTCTCGCTTCAACTGTAGTAACGGAAATACAAGCAGGTCAAACTGCAGATGTACGATTATATAGGACTATACTTCCAGAACTTAAAACAGTGTTAGATGAAGAAGTAGCAAACACAAAGGCAACAACTAATGCAATCCAGACAACCATAGCAACTCTTTCAGGTACACCCGTCCCTGAAGGCACACCAATAGCAGGAAATTAAATTATTATTAATTAATTTTTAAAAATATGTCAAAAATACCTTTTTCTCAAGTGCGACGTGAAGGATTAAAAACTACAGGATTAACTCTTATTGGACTATTGGGCACGAGTCTATTAGGATGTTCAGAACCAAAGATTACACAATCAGCAGCTGATGCGGCGCTTGCTACTAAAGTGGCTGAATTGAATACAGCACATGCAACTGATACTGGTAGACTAAACGCAGACCTTACCACTGCGACAAATCAAGTAGCTGCTCTTACTACAGAAAAACAATCTTTAACAGCTAATGTTAATAGTTTGCAAAGCCAGCTTAACGAAGCCAATGCAAAACTTGCAAGCACCGTGTCACCGGAAGATGCAAAAGCTTTAAAAGATAGAGTAGCTACTTTAGAGTCAGAACTCAAAACCGCCAACGAGGCAAAAACAGAGGCAGAAAAACAGGTAGCGTCTGCTGCTAAAAAAGAACCTCAACTAGATGATTATCTTGAGGAAGTAGATATAACATATACCGGAGGTCCAAGAAAGGGACAGAATGAAAAAAGACGACAAGTAAAAGCATCTACCAAGGAAGAACTAAAAAGCCTTAAGGAAAATGGATTTAATGTTGACCATCCATATACATGGCATGAAGGTAGAACAGTAACAGCTGAAGTTACTGCTGGTGATGACATAGAAAATACCTATGCAATTGATGTTTGGAGTAGAAGCGGCCGCTTTCAATGGGGTACGGCTGAAATTAAAACATTACTTCAAAGAGGCAATAGTGTTGAATTAGACGGTGATTACCAAGGAACCGCTTGGGTTTATCCAATCAGCGCTGACCATCAAGATGGTTGGACTCCAGAAAGAACCTGTTTAGACAGTCGTATCGGATTAGAAAACAGGATTGTTGCCGGAGAGAATATTGCCAAAGTAGTAACACTAAAGTTGCAAGGAGCCAAAGATACATATCAGCTTATGGCTATTGACAATAAAGGTAATCTGTCATTTATTTGGGCAGGTAAATGTGATCCAAGAATTGACCTCATGATCGGACAACAGGGATTTGTCCCGATGGAATATCTGGTTTCACAAGGATTTATTAGAGACAGATACAATAATATCGGAAAGAGTTGATAAATCGATAGTTAACTATATATGGGTCGTTGGTCTGGATTCAGATAGCGACCCATATTTTTTAAACAAGATATGAAAAAAACATCCAATATAAAGAATCCGCTTGTCTCAGTGATTATGCCTGTTTATAATGCCAGTTTGTATATTGAACAGGCTATAAAAAGCATACTTAATCAAACTTATAGCAACTACGAGCTGATAATAGTCGATGATCATTCAAAAGATGACTCCCGAAAGATAATATCCAGATATAGGAAGCTCTATCCGGATAGAATCAAAGTAATCGCACTGAAAAAGAATCTCAATCGTGGGGGTGATGCTTGTGCAAACATCGCCATAAAGAAGGCCAAAGGCAAATATATTGCCAGGCTTGATGCAGACGACATTGCTATACCAAAGAGATTAGAAAAACAAGTAACCTATTTAGAAAAATATCAAGACGTCTTTGCTCTAGGCGGCCAGGCTGACGTTATCAACATGAATGGAAAAATAATCGGAGAAAAAAATGTACCGATTAATTATGAAGACATCTATTACGAATATTTCAACATTCATCCGATTATCCACTCAACACTAACCTTTCGTAACCCGAAAAATAACAGTAATTTTTATAAAATTAAGTTCAGTGCAAACAATGATTATTATACTTTGTTTTCTCTTTTAACTAAAGGAAAAAAAATCACTAATCTTGACAAAAAATTGGTTAAATACCGTATCCACGGTAAAAATGATACTTTTATCAATATCAGGGAGAAGCTTTGGAATACGATAAAAATCAAAGTCGAAATGATTATAAAAAATTCCTATCAACCAGATGTAAGACAATATTTTAAATTAGTCTCCCAGGTTATCATTGCTCTTTTCATACCGGAAAAAATAATCTATTTTGCTTACCTGTACTTCAAGGGAATAAAAAAAATAACTAATCCGTTTAGAGCAATTAGTCTGCCTAAAATCAACCTCTACCCTATTCGTAAACCATCTCTGATAAAATGATTTTATGGCTAAAAAGATTTTTGAATATATTATTATAATATGCTTTTTTGCTCTTCTTACTATTGCTATAACGTATCCTGCTATTTTTAATGTTAGTAAAAAACTCATTGGCAATAGCGGTGATAATTATCAATTTTTAAGTTTCCAGTACGTTGCTTTAAATAATATTATTAGTGGAAAATCGCCCCTTAGTACCAATAATTTTTTCAGATATCCTGTTGGATTTGAATTCGCCAGAGGATTTGATTCGACTTTCCAAATAATTTTCGGAGCGTTACTTTCTTATTTAATAGGGGTCGATAGTGTTACATCATATAATATTTGCATTTTTCTTATCTTTATTATCAATGCATTGGCAAGCTATATATTGTTCAAAAAAATCTCAAAATCAATCCTAATATCCGTAATTGGTTCTACTATTTACGGCTTTTCATATTATGTTATTGCCAGAGGCGCAGGACATACGAATTTGATGTTAATTGGAGGCTTTCCGTTGCTTTTTTACTCGGTACTTGGTCTTAATAGCAAAGTGTCAAAAAAAAACTTTTATATTTTCTTTTGTGCAATATTATTGATCGCTGTCGGATCAGTACAGTATCTATTATTTCTTTTGCTTTTTACAGCGATCTTCTTACCATTAATATGGATAATTCATAGAAAAGAAATACTGGAATTATTCAAATCTCTTTATGAAAACAGGAAACTCATTCTCTTCCCATTAGCTTTTTTTTTAGTTATTTTTGCATTATTATATTTTCCGTTTATAAAAGCCTTATTCATTCATAAAAACTTTACGTGGCCGGATAGCAAAATGATGTTTCTTGATCTAAAACCAGGATGGCTGGATTATATTATCCCAAACCAATTTCTTAAATTGTTGATTCCGCAAGTTATCAATAATCCGAACCCGACAAAAATAGATAAAGTTGTTTTTTTTGGATTTGTTGAAATTGTTCTTTTTATATGCTTCCTTTTCTCAAAAATCAGCAAAAAAATAAAATTATTACTATCCATATCCATACTGATCTTTATTACATTCCCTTATTTAAGTTATAGATATCTATACACAATCTTCCCTTTTTCAACCACAGCTGAAATCGGCCGTTATTATGTCTTCTATTACCTCTTTGTAACAATGGCGATAGTATATTTACTGACCAATATTAAAAATAAATACAGATATGCGATTTTGTTTACTTTGCTCATACTAGTTATCATTGAAAGACTACCAAAACAATACTATCTATCAGACCTTGGTTTTAATGAGTCAATCTACAGCACAATAAGAAACCAAGATACAGAAGGAATACTCGTCATTCCCGATAGTACTTGGTACTCTAAATACAACCTAATACCTGTCCTCACCGGAAAAAAACTCGTTGGAGGCTATATCCACTGGTCAAATAATGACGATCAAGCAAATGCGTTTATAGACAACTGCGGCGATCTAAAACGATTTCATATTGAAGAAAAGAATAATCGGGTAATTAATATTGATTATGAAACTATCCAAAATAGAGCCATGATTCAGTGTTTGAAAAAAAATAATGTGAATATCATCTTATTTGATAAATTTTACCGTGTATATTGGGAAAACTACCAATATATGCTTGCCCGTACGACTTTATTTTTTCCTCATATAAGCACAATCAATGAAACTAATAGTGTTACTAAATTAGAAACAACCAGATGGTCACAGAATAAACTATATTATGAACTATATTTCCCAAAAAAAGGATTTTTTTATATTCATAATATTCATTACTCAACGCCGATAAAAGAAAAAAGAATAAGTATAAGTCTTAACAATAATACAATCGACACCAGTGACTGGACAACCATATTAAATAATGAATGGAATAGATGGACTTTAAGACTCAATCCTCCAAAACCTTATCTTGTCGAAGTTAACGCCGGATCAAAATTAATATTTTCCAGTGATGAATATGCACCAAATGACGGCTTCTTAAATCTCTGGTATGAATTCTATGAAGATAAAAACAGTCAGGTTATTCATAATCAAAAATCTGAGTTGGATAAGATCTATGAAGATCCTGAAACTGAAATTTGGAGATTAAACTGACTATGGTAATAAAAATCGTCGGGTTTATAAAAAAAAATATTTTTCCCATTGTTCTAATAATTATTGAGGTTGCTCTTTTTTTGACAAACTATAAAAAAGACACATTCCTTGTCGGTTGGGACAATGTTTTCCCGGAATTAAATCTATCGCTGAACTTAAAAAGATCTATTTTTTCAGTCTGGCAGGAATATCGGGGGCTTGGAATACAAGACGGTATGGCTCATGCGGCTAATTTGATTCATACGCTCTTAATATTTTTTTTGACTTATTTCTTACCAAGAAATATTATCCGCTATTTTTTTATTATTCTTATGCATCTTGTCGGCGCTCTGGGTATGTACCAGCTACTAAAAAAATTGCTAAGAAATAATTGGGTTGCTTTTATTGGATCATTGTTTTATTTATTTAACCTCGGTACAATCCAGATATTTTATGCACCGCTTGAAGTTTTTGCAGTTCATTTTGCCAGTCTGCCATGGTTAGTCCTTTCGGCACTTACTCTCTGTGAGAATTTTAATAAAAAAAATCTCATGATATTCGCTGTTCTGACGTTGCTTGCATCGCCGCAAGGATTTGTTCCAACTATATTTATCGCCTATTTTTTGGTCCTCATTTCGCTTCTTGTTAGAGAAATAGGCTTTAAAAAAATAACCATCGGAAATGCAGTCCTTATTATCATGCTTACTTTGTGTATTAATTCATTCTGGTTGCTACCATTTGTTAACAGCGCAGTTAACCGTGGAAGCATAATTAAAAATACCAAAATCAACCAGATATCCAGTGATGAAATATTCTTAAAAAACAAGGCCAGAGGAGGATTAATTGATGTTTTAACAATGCAGGGTTTCATGGTTGATACAAAAGAAAACAATCAATACCACAAATATGAGAACATTATGACTTCATGGTTAAAACATCTTAAATCTCCTCATTTTGCCATGATTTCGACAATATTTATCAGCCTAATGCTGATAGGTTTATATTTTGGATTAAAAAACAACACTTTTTCTGTCTTTATTCCCGGATTTTTCATTGTTTTTTTCTTTCTTGGCAATAACATTCCGATATTGGATCAAATTAATGGTTCTCTAAGGAACATGCTGCCGATTGTTGGAGAAGCCTTCAGATTTCCATTTACCAAATTTGTTATCAGTTATGGCTTCTATTTCTCTGTTTTTTTTGCCCTCGGCTTGAAAAAAATGGATGAATATTTTAGACATAAGCGATTAATAATTTTTGGAGTAATTATTTTCTTAATTATCTATGCCCTGCCTGTTTTTAGAGGTAACTTTTTTTATGACAGCCTAAGGTTAAAAATACCCAAGGATTATTTTGATACCATTGGTTTTTTAAATACTAAAGATGAAAACGGAAGAATAATGACTTTACCTCAATCAACCTTCTGGAATTGGACATATACTAAATGGGGTTATAGAGGGTCCGGGTTTTTATGGTATGGAGTTAAACAACCAATGCTGGAAAGAGCCTTTGACCCATGGAGTAATTACAACGAACAATATATAAACGAACTTCTCTACGTATTACAAACCCAGAACCAGAAAAATTTTATCCAACTGATAACAAAATATAATATTAGCTGGATCTTAATTGATAGTAATATTCTTAACCAAAGTTCTAAACCATTAAACTATGACAAATTAATAACTCTAATTACCAAAGCATTCCCTCGAGCAGAATTCAATGAATTTCAAAAAATTACCTTGATTTATCTAGGAAGGCATCCCGATATTAATACCATTACAAATACCCCAAAAACAAATGCACCTAGCTATGATTTTAAAGACGTCCAATATAATAGCTTCGGTGACTATATCGCCACTTATGGTCAACCTGATTACTATTATCTCTTTCCTTCTCTTTTTACTAATAAGACACAAAAAGACATTGAATTCGTCTTTGAAACTAAAGATGATTATATTTCTTTAAAACCAAAAAAAATAATACCTTTTAAAACCAACTATGATTATATGTTAAATAGCGGAAGTATAGCAGGAACGGAAAACCTCATTCCTGTCTCAATTAAAGTTGATGAAGTCAATAATCTAATCAATATTAGTTATCTTCTGCCTGAAATAATTATTAATTCAGTAACATACCAACCAAATTATTCTGACTCACTACTTTTTAATACAAAATCAAAAATTATTGGAATTAAACTTAACGGAGAAATATTATCGAATAAAGAAACTAAAACCTATATTTTCACCAAAATACCTAATTATTTTATTATTGAGACAAATGATGGTCTAAATGAAAAACTGAGTTACTCGGTAAATCCTAACACTGGGATATGGCAACAAGACCTTGGAAAAAATATGATCAGTGATATCACTGTAAATTTGCCTATAATAAAAAATAGTTATTTTAGTTATAAAAATCTGCTTTTAGATGATTATAATATTAAAAATCCTTGTTTCGAAGCCCAAGACAAACCGAGCAACTCTCAAAGCATTATCCTTAATGATTCAATCGAGTTAAAAGCACAAGGTTCGTCGATTTGTTTTGATACGTATTTGGAAAAACTTTATCATAGTAATTCATATTTCGTAAACCTGAATATCAACACTATTAATGGTCTATCAACAAGGTTGTATATTGAAAATCCTTATCAAAAGTTTACGGTAATTGAGACTATATTGAATAACAACGGCAATCAAGCGGCTATTATTCCAAAAACAGAAGAGTTTTATCAAGGATACAGTCTGAAATTAAATTCAGTCTCTATTGGAAATAATTATATCAGCGATAATAGAATCTCTAGTATCGAAGTTTATCCTTTTTTCTACGAATACTTAAAGAATTTAAAGATTGTCAAAAAAATTGCTCAGATAAATAAACCGGATGTAAACAATTATTCAGTAGAAAAAACTGGATACTATTCTTATAGCGTCAGAAACATTGAAAAAATAACAGTTGATACCACTCTCACTCTCAATCAATCATTTGACCCGGGATGGAAGGCATATAGAGTTAACAATGAAAAGTTAAGAGTTAAGGGTTGGCTTAATGAAAAGCTACCCTTTTTGTTTGGCCAGGAGATCAAGGATCATGTGCTGGTTAACAACTGGGCTAATGGATGGGTCCTACGCCAAGGCTTCGGACCCCGAGGGGATCCTTCGAGTTCAACTATTATCATTGTTTTCTGGCCGCAGTGTCTGGAATATCTCGGCTTTATCTTTTTAATTTTGACATTTATCATCATTTTCAGATCGCCAGACCAATCCGAAATCCAACCTGACAGGTTACGGAAGGATTGGTGAACTATCCTGTAGTCTTCATGAAGCTAATGAACAAGTTATTTGAACGATAGCAAGCAAATCAAAGAGAAATATCGTCTTTTTGGCTAATTTTATTGATCCTTGGAGTAATAGACAATGCCACTGTCAACCCCCCAGAGGTTGTCAGCGGGCTGTCATGACGATTTAAATTTGATCGATTTCTACTACGCTTGTCTTGGTCCGTTAAGAACTGTTGCCCAACCTAAATTAATTTCGGTTTTAACTGGAATCTCTGACAACCTGCATTTTCTAAAATGTTCACCAAATTCTTCATTAAACAATGCTATTCCCCTGTCGTCCATCTTTGACTGGGTTAAATTAGTTATATAATTACGCCACCCTTCCCGATCAGCACCGGTGAGATTGCCATCAACAACGTTAAAAAATCTTTTAAAACCGTTAAAAAAAGCCGTATTGGCTGCCGTATCGCTTTTTCTTACAATCTCTAAATGATTAAACAAGGTGAAAAGCTTTTCCCTTTTGCGTCTCATATTCTCATCTAATTCAAATGCTTTATATGATTGAGTATTAAAATCGTATACATAACCGGCATAGTGAATTAACAAGTCGCCAAATAGCCGACCAACCCAATGATTGCTAATGGAAATATCAATCGGATCAGTGAGAAATGTCAACAACTCAAGAACCGCGTATTGATCGATCGGTTCTGATAATACTGTCCTCTGCCTTAAAACGTCATAAGACCCAAAAACAGTATTGACTTCGTGAAGTATGCGTCTGGCTTTTTTTTGCCAGTAACGCATGAACGGACTTGGCTCAGACATTATTGGCCTATCCTGTCTGTCCGTGTTTTTTTTATATCTTTGACACCAGTGCTTTTCACCAGTGAAATTATATGGTGCTGATGGATCATTTATATTTTGATGTAATAACCTTTCTGCAAATGACATAAATATATTTAATAAAAACATATTGTAACAAAAAAAAGATTATAAAATAGGTTTTTAGGCTGTATATAGATTACTGCCAAAGGCCGAAAAACAACCGAAGCGGTTGGTTAGGCTTTGTCCCTGTTTTTTAGTTTTTTGATAAGTAGACCAAGAAGCAGTGTGACAACTGAAATAATAAGCGGCGGCAATTTACCGGACATTTCCTTAAGTCTGACCACACCGGCATAGCTATCCTTTAGCCCCTGCAATTGCTTTTTGGCTTTAAGGTAATAACTAAGAAAAACTACGGTCAATACGATAATGATTACTAATGAAATGAAAAAATAGATAATTCCTAAGGAATAAAATAATGCTTGTGGATCCATAATAATAATCAATTTTTAATTTCGCCTCCTTCGCTAAAGCTTCGAAGGCCGAGTAATTGATCTAATTGACCTAAATAATTGTTCTCGACTCCGGGACGCCAAACGTCCCTCCGCTCGAACAGTAATTATTCTTCGAGCGAGCGTATCGAGTCGAGAAGTATCTTTTTCAACTTTTCAAACCATTTAAACTTTGTCAACTTTTCTTACTTTTTCTCTCTTTGTGCTCAACGATTTTTTTCCAGTCGCCGACTAAATAGTCACGCAATTTCTCTAGGTCTTTGAGAGAGTGATTGGGATTTTTTTTAAGATCGGTAATCACCTTCTCTACTATTTTAACGTACTTTCCCTTGTCAACGTCCTCCAGTTTATCTTTAAGCACTGCCAACTCCTTAATTACGGCCTTTTTTGTCTTTATAAAAAGCTCTTCGGCTTCGTGGGTAACATTTCCAAAGATCTCTTTAACTTTTTTATCAATCTCTTTTTCTTTTAATAAATCCTCAAGCTCTTTAATTTTTTCACCGGCAATTTTACGGTTCTCTTCACCGGTGTTCGGCGACAAGAAAAGAGCTGTAATACCACCGATAATCGTACCAATAAGCACTCCGAGTCCCAGTTTGGATGATTTTTTTTGGTCTGACATATTTTAAAATAATAAACTGATAATTTCTAATGCTTAATTATTCTAATTTCTAAACAACAATATATTCTCGACTTTGGGACGCTAAGCGTCCCTTAGCTCGAATAATAATGATCTTTCTTTTTCAACTTTTCAAACTTTTGAAACTTTCTTTACTTTTATTAAAACTCAATCTCTCCCGCTCTTTCCCAATTTTTCTCATCAAGAACGACTATCCCGTCATTACTAATGATATACAAGTAACTGTTTATATACAAGGCTCTTTTTGCCTGAACACTGCTGACGGTCTTAACTAAATTCAGCTGATTATTTTTATAACCGAAAATATATCCACCCTTATTGCCAGGCAGGAAAAATATCTGATTCTGTTCATCAGCTAAAAAGGCTCTATGATTATTAAGTATCTCCGAGTAGTACTCGTCAAGCTGATATTTGTCTATTTCTTGAGGGTCTTCAGGGTTGCCCACATCAAAAAGCGATAACTTAACCTGATTATCTTCTTTGCCAATCCCAAGAATGATATCGGTAGTCAGCGGATGCAAATACGATGAGTAACCGGGAATCTTCAACTGACCTTTCAAACTGGGATTGGTAGCATTTGACAGGTCAAGTACATAAAAAGGGTCGGTCTGGCGAAAAGTCACCACATATCCCCTATCCCTGATAAATCTGACTGAATATATCTTCTCTGACTTACCAAGATCTTGGACTGATCCCTGGACATCGAGATTCTGATTCAAAACATAGACATCATTGACGCTTTCTGACGATGTGTTAATGCTTCCCATCCATAAGGATTGACCGATTGTTACTGCGATCCTTAGATTATTTTCGTATTCGTCAAGAGAAAACTGATTTAATGGCTTTCCAGGAACTTCTCCGATTGCGCTAACTTTGAGATTATTGGTGTCAATTTTCACTATTCCGGTTTTTTCAAGACCACGCTGATGGGATTTTACATATCTATTGAGACGGTTTTTCATCTCGTTCTCCAATTTAAGCTTGTCATCCCGATCAAGAGTATTCAAATATCTTTGCAGTAGATACTGGAACTCTGTCAGTTTGGCTTGACTGCTTAAGTCATAACCTTGCAGTTTATTAATCCTTAAAAGTAAATCAGCAGGTAAAAAATCCTGATTTTCATTGGCAAAACCCAGGAAAAAATCTACTGTATCAGCTTGGTATGAATATGTAATATAAATATTGTTTTTTGACATGTAAAAAATCGTTTCCTCATTGGAACCGATAAAGGATGTCTTGTCAATTACTGTCCCGTTTTCTGGATTAATTTTCGCAACCGTAAACACAGTATTAACATTAATATTAGTAACCGGATGGTATATGTCAGAACATGCAACGGTTGTCTCTATATTATTGATAGAAAAAGGCCTGATGGGACAAGGACGGTCTGCTTCTGCCAGTCTGCGGTTGACCACAATAAGCTGTCCTTCATCTAGTCTGGCTTCGGAACGAAGATAATAATCCTGTTTATATTTCAAAGACCATTTTTCTTTGGGATCTGTTGCATCGGAAACATCATAGGCAAAGATTCCTTCTGTTGTCAAAACAACAAGAGTATCTTTGTAGCGAAGTAGGTCACCAATTTTATTAATTTTGCTTTCAAGATTAAGCTTTTCAGGCGGGAAAGCTTTGATGATCGCTGTACCGCTTTCATAAATCTGGGGAGGAACATATCTTGAATCGAGCTCTTTAACTGCAATTCCCGATTCAGAATTCATAACTGATCCGGTCGTTTTTTTCCTCAATAGATTATATGAAGAATAATAAATATCATTACCGTTAGTTTTAACAATATCAGGTTCGTCTATTCCAAGCACCTGGACATTAGTCTCCGATACTCTTTTCTCCTCTTCCCCCAAACCTGCAGGCGCCATCTGCTCTACCTGCATTGTCGAATCTATCGATTTATTCATCATCACCCGATCGGGACTTAACACATCTATGGCAGCCTCATTCCGATAACTGCTTGTCCCTGACATATTCCGGGAAAGATAGTCCTTGAAATCCTGATCAGATTTAAAAAGTTCAAATTTGTTAAACGGCTCGGCGATAATTGGAGTTTTTTTTGTAGTAATTAATGAAAGCTTTGACCCGGGTTTTAACCTGAACGCTATAGCTAGTAAAATAATAAAGAGGAAAAAAAATATGACTAGTTTTTTTAGCATGAAAGAAAATTAACTGGTAATAGAATAATTATATAATTATATGAGAATTTATGCTATTTGGAGTTTTCTATATACATCCTTTCTATTACCGATATCGTAAATATAGTACGACCCGTCTTTCTTTATGAGAATAATACGCCATTCGCCTAATTTTAACCTCCACAATTCTTGTTTATCTGGGCTAAGTTTCCTTAGTTTACGGAAATTACCCGGTAGCGGTTCACCTAAAGAGGTATTATTAAAAAGCGAAATCATTTCCCATAACCGACTCCGCATATTTTCAGGTAATTCAGCCATAATTACTTCTAAATTTGTTTGACCGTCTGTAGCGATCTGGGGACTTAATTTAGAATCTTCAGGTTGTATGTCTGCGGTAGTATTAGCTGCTGGATGAACAATATGATGATCATGATTTCTCATCTCTCTTCTTAAATCATATATGGGGTCTCGATAGTGTCCTGGTAAAACATCTTCAGTTAATTTTAGCGATGTTGTTGCTTGAGTAGTAGTTGTTTGAACAGCGGGGACACTGGCTGTGGTCTGTGTTTTTGATAAATGACTTATGACTCGATCGGCTAAAACCATCATATAATCATGCAACTTTCTTGACTCCGGCCAATTAGGATCTTCTAAAACATTCCAATCCATATGTACTAAGCCTTTGTTACCAAAAGACAGTTTTAAAAGAAGGGGCACTTCTTCCTCTGTCTCATGATCAAAAAATATCATACCTATATCTAAGCCTCTTTTATTACCCGCTGATATTTTTATACCAATCTCGCTTGGCCTGTCAGCTATTTCTTGAGGCCAACCGTCTATCTGTCCAGGATCTAGGGTTGTTAATTCTGACAAGTCTTGTCCTTGGCCAGCCATAAATATTTTTAGTTTTATGGCGATTGCCCTATACTCTTCTTCACTCCCGGATCGCTCAAATCCAGCAGGGAAAAAGTCATTAATTTCATCCAGGCTGATTAATGGATAACCCATATCTTCAATAATAAGTTGTTGTATCTGTCTATATAAAGCGGCGTTATGCGATTTTGTTAACCTTTCGGCCAGGCGGAAGTTCTCCTGGGGATTTTCTCTTATCAGTAAAGCATCCACTAAATAATTTGGCAATGAGCCGTCGCTATAGCATTGGGCAGTCAATCTATCAATGATTTCGTTGTATATATATACCTGTTTTGATCCTGGTTTTAGCGGTTTTACCTGAAATAGAATATCGTGTACGATTTCCATTGCGCGTTGGAGATTTGTTTTTAACTGCCTGCCTGATCTAACAGGTGCCTGTAAATCTCCCTGATTGTATTTGTCTAAATCCGCATCATTTGCCAAGATAGTTCCGATTGATCTGTATAGAGCGGTTTCGCAAAGATATCGGCAAAATTCGGGATAAGCGTCTAATCCTTTAAACAATTCGGAATTAGCCCGAACAACCTCGTCAAGTACTTTATTACGATCATCCTCATTTGTGCTGTCCTTTAATCTGGATAAATAAGAAACCAAGTCTACAAGATAACCAAATATCATCACTGGAGAATGTTTTTTAATATCAATAAAATCGCTTAAACATAGACCGTGCAGCTTAACCTCATTTGCGCCAAAATAAGGTAAACAATAAAGTCTTTCAGCAGCCCTAAAATTAGCCATGGGCATACTCTTGTTATTACTCAAAAGAACCTCAACCGCATGGTCAAAATCCGACTGAAAACACAGTTCAGTACCAACGATGACTACATCTTCAGCTGCTGCTCTTCTTTGTCCTGAAATATCTGTTGACGGTGATACAAACCCTAACGCATTTTTTCTTTTTCCTGTTTGTTCGATGATTTGCAGCATTCGAGCTGCAAAATTACCAATCCCTTTTTGTTCAGATGCAGAAGCTAAAACACTTTGGAATTGCGCCACTGAATCTTCGCCAAGTTTTGTTATCTGTTGGTCGAGCAAACTAGCTAACGGCAGTTTTAAACGAGTACCACCAAATTCATTCATTTAATTTCAATAAATGAAAATATAATATTTGCCCTCAATTATAATATCTTATCCATTTCCTCGTGAGAACAAATTTTCATTAATACGAATTTCCCATCAACAAACTTAAATAATGCCCTTTCTGAATCGCTTAAGCGCAAAGAATATAAAGCACCTAAATCTTTAAGTTTATGAAAATTCCTTGGGCTCAGAGTACCAGCTGTCATTAGATTGGCAGCACGATATAAAGTTTTAATTATCTTATCTCTCCTTGCAGGATTAATACTGCCCGCTATCAACGATCCCCATTCAGACGAATTTACTTCTGGTAAAATCATTAACCCGCGGATTGTGCCTCTTAACCTTTCTTTAGTTACGGCTTGATCTGCTGGTTGACCAGGATGTAATTTCTGTCCATTACCTCCATTACCATTGCGTTTTCTTTTGCTCTTTTCTGGAATGACTATACCTCTACTAGGCCACGTTGTATCTTTATCTGTATTACCAGGTTGGGATATGTTTACTCCCATCTTGACCGTTCTTATTAATGTGTCCCTGATCGCCTGCGACTGCGGTGATTCAGGATCATCCAGTATCGACCAATTCAGAATTTTTCCAGACTGTGGTTGGACTCTGGCAATAAGAGGTATTTCGTTACCATTAAGACTGGCCCAAGTTGACCTGACCTCTACTACACCATTGGCTTGAGCTTGACAAATACTATCTGTCATTTCACTATAAGCGGCGAGCGGTTTTGGATAATCCTGATCATTGAGCCGTGATTCAGCAATAGTAGATATTGCATTTCTAACCATTCCGAATAAACCCGGTTTATTCTGTGATCTTCTGTAAGCCAACTGGACTCTGGAAAAGTCGTTTATTCCCAGCAACTGAACCAAGCCGTCACTGGAAATCTTACCGCTGGCAAACAGTCTTTCCAGTTCAGGAAGAAACTTTTCGATATCTTGAGTTGCTGCTGTCTGGCTGAATAATCCGTTGAATAACTCGGATTTTATACTAGCTGCAGCCCTTGCCAAAGCACATGTTTCTTTTGCTCCAATAAGGGCTAGCTTATTTCCATATTTTTTTTCTATCTCCTGCGGATCTGCAAGAAGTAAACTGTAATCAAAGCTTCCTGTCTTCCTTGAACGTAGTACTGAATATAAATAATCTAGTTTTTCTTGTCTGCTGCGTCCGTTTATACCTTTTACCAGTTCAATCATCGCATAGCCATAAATATACCTCTCACATTCTCCATAATACGCACATCCTAATACCGAAAGCATTCTTTTTAACACCTGCGTCTCCTTTTGGGTATCACTAAGCCTGGCTACCGTATTAGAATAATTACTACGCTCAGCAATAAGCTGTCCCACTTCATAAACTTGGTCTATGGGAGATATGTCTTTTGACCTATTTCTGCATCTTTTTTCCGATGCTTGTGTTAATCGAATAGCCTGACTGCATAAGTCATATTGTCTGGGATCAAGTTTTTCTGCTCTTTTTGCCAAACTAACAACCAAACTTGTGGCATGAGCAAGGCTAAAAAACAAGCGTTCATGTGGTGTTAGTATATGTCTTTTTAAATGCTGCGGGAACAAAGTTTCCATTTTAGATAATTCTAACGCATTAAGCATCACAGCGCAATGTTTTGTTTAACAATTAAGGTTTGTCCTTCTGTTATATGTGGTTTTATCGATCTAAACAAAGAGTAATTTAACTGTAAATTCTTGCTATAATTGGCTATGAAGAAATATTCGGAAGTACATGCTTTTATTGACAGCCAGAACCTTAATCTGGGAGTGCGTTCTTTAGATTGGAAGCTGGATTGGCGTAAATTCAGACAGTATCTCCGCAACAAATATAATGTCGTCAAAGCATATTTGTTTATCGGTCAGCTTGCCGGAAATGAAGCTCTTTACGCATCTTTGCAGGAAGCAGGCTTCATACTGATTTTCAAACCGATATTGGTCAGATACGTCAAGGGTAAAGACGTAGTTAAGGGCAATGTTGATGCTGAACTGGTACTTCACGCTATGATTCAGTATCCAAACTACCAAAAAGCGATAATAGTATCTGGAGATGGCGACTTTCACTGCTTGATTGAGTATTTGGATCAAAAAGAAAAACTGCTTAAAGTACTTGTACCCACAAAGCACTACTCCAGTCTGTTGAGAAAATTTAATAAAAGGAATTATATTGTACGGATTGATTTATTGCGCGAATCGTTGGAGAAAAAAAAGACTGGCATTCGCGGTCGGTCGAAACCTTAGGCTAGTCCAGTCATCGTGATGTAATTATCTTAACATAAAAATATTTAAAAATCAACCAAGAAAAATATGAAATTAAGCATTGGGATTGTTGGTTTACCGAACGTTGGCAAATCGACCTTATTTAATGCCCTGTTGAAAAAACAGGTAGCTAATGTCGCTAACTACCCCTTTTGTACGATTGAACCGAATGTCGGCATCATCGAAGTGCCGGACGAAAGACTGCCAATACTTGCCAAAATTGTTAATACGGAAAAAATCGTTCCGGCAGCAGTTGAATTCTACGATATTGCCGGACTGGTCAAAGGAGCATCGCAAGGCGAAGGACTGGGAAACAAATTCCTGTCCCATATCCGTGAAGTAGCGGTAATTGTCCATGTAGTCAGGATTTTTGAGGATTCTAATGTAATCCATGTCAGTAATAAAGTCAATCCTTTGGAAGACATTAAAATAATAGATCAGGAACTGATTCTGGCAGATTTGGAAACACTTTCTAAACAGTCCACTCGCCCGTACAATGGACCTGACCCTTTTGAAAAAAAACGCCATCAACTGTTTGTTCTTGCGATTAATCGATTAATCGAAAAATTAAACCTGGGAATTCCGGCAAGAGAGATTGAACTGAGCGATGAAGAAAAAGAGATAATTCAACACTTAAATTTGCTGACAATAAAACCGGTTCTCTACGTTTTCAACGTTTCGGAAAAACAATTGGAAGAAAAAGAAAAAACAGATCTCGTAATTAGTCAAATTTTGTCAAAAGTTAATCAAGAGTTAGTTAGCGCAAATTCAACTAATTCAACCAACTCGACTAATTTTAACCATATTTATTTATGTGCCAAAATGGAATCGGAAATCGTCGAATTTACTCCAGCTGAACAACAGGAATATCTCAAACAGTTTGGCCTGAAAGAAACAGGTCTTAACCGGTTGATTAAAAAAACCTACGAAATGCTCGGACTCATCTCCTTTCTCACTGCCGGTGAAATCGAAGCCAAAGCTTGGACCATAAAAAAAGGCACTCTCGCTCCCCAGGCAGCCGGAGTCATCCATACTGATTTTGAGAAAAACTTTATAAAGGCAGATATAATCTCCTATTCGGATTTTGTTAATTGTAATGGTTGGACTAAAGCTAGGGAACTTGGTAAAGTCCAGATTTCCGGAAAGAACTATGAGATGAAAGATGGAGATGTTGTGGAATTCAAGGTAAGCGCTTAGATCGATAGAGACCCTCCTTCGCCAGATTACCGGATGGGTACTTGGCTACGGAAGGGCAAGTGTAGTAGAGTTCAAAGTTGGGGTGTAAGAAAAAGCTTCAGTTAACCTAACTGTTCTAATTGACCTAATTTTTAAGTAAATCCTAATCGCAAAGAGTCCCGGATATTAGACCAGCAACTAAACGAACCTGCGAGGTTCGTATATCGTACATATTACCTAAATGGTTTAACTAAACAGGTTTTTTTATAAGCGGAGGCACTGCCACCTCTCTAGTGATTTCGGAAGGTGTTAATAAACCAGATAATTCTTCGTCATGCTCAGTAATTAATCTTCTTAGGTCATTGCCAAAATCTAATGCTTTGGAGTATTCTCCGCTAAGTCCCCTAGAAAAAATCTCCCGAAGATCACCAATACCTGGTAAATCTCCTTTATTATCTACCGTAATCACACGACTATCTTTACCAAAAGTTCCCTTTCTTGTGACTAATCTATATAGGAGTTTTGTCGCATTAATAATATCCTCCTGTATCAAACTTTTTTTATCTCCTTCTCCAAGACTATTCAGTAAATTAAAATCAATACAGGTAATCCTGCCAGTAAAAGGATTCCATCTTATATTCTTAGGTTGAAAATCAAGATATGAATAACCACTAAAATGAAGACTTTCAAGAACGTTAGCAAACTGACTTACTATAGTTAGACAGTCTCTAGTTGAAATCTGGTTACCTCTAATAATTTCGTCCATAGGAACACCTTCTGCATAAGACATGATTAATAATGGCCTATGTTTTTTGGGATGTTCTCCATCGAAAATGTATTCTGGCACAAGAATATTATTATCTACAGCCCAACCAAATTCTCTTTGTCTTGCACCAAACGCAGTAATTCGACTCGATTCACTCTTAAATTCTTTTTGTGATTCTTGATCTAAATCAGCATGAGCATATTTTATAACACAATAATTGCCATTTTTATCTTTTGCCATATATGCTTCACAGTATTTACCTCCTCCTAGTTCACCGATGACTGTGTATTGTCGATTTCCAATTTCAATCGGTCCTTTAAATTCGGGAGGCACTTTGTCTTTTTTCAATTGTCCGGCTACTGCTTCGGACGAATATTCACTTGCGAAAATCCCCTCTGTTAATCTAGGAAACTCAGATGTCCGCATCTCCTTATAACCCGATAATATTTCTCTCAATGTCCTATCTTTGATATTATCCAAATGAATCATTGTTCTGCTTCCATCTCTGCTAACAAAAAATACATCGCTATTTGAAGCGCTAATCTTTGTTTCCAGTAATTTATCGTTATCATAATCCGGTATCGTAAGAGTGGCTTCTGATAACTGGAATGAACTATTAACAGGATCATAGTTATTGCCTGTTTCTTTTATTGTCAGATTACTGCCTTTGACCAGATTACAGCAAACAGCTGAATCAGCGCAATCAATAACAAATGAAACTGTTAATTTTTCCTGTCCGATGTCAGTTTTATCGATAATTAATGGATTGCCTGATGTAGATAGGTGAATGTTTACATCCGTAGTCTTCTCTGGCCAAGCAACATTAGACGGAAAGTATACTTTGTTGGCTAACCCATCTCCTTGATTTGATTTTCGAATACCAAGATAGTAATCATATGCCGTTGCCGTTTGTGTAACATGATCCAAATATACCCTTGATTGCATGCCTAAGCCTGCCTCAATCAGATTGTGCCTAACAAAACCAGAGTAATCCAACCTGTCTGGAAATAAGACATATGCAAATGGTGATCCATTAGTTTCTAACAATTTTTCTTTGAAATATGGCTTGATCCTGCCATCACTACCCTTCATTAGTTGAGTAATGTCATAGGCATCTTCATAGATTGCCAGCCTTAGTTCTTCAAATTCCCTGATAAGAGCGTCTTGTTGAGATTGTGGCAAATCAGATCTTGCCATATCCCTCTTATATGCGTCATAAAACAATAACTGTAACTTCAAACAGGAATCTAGTTGGGAAATTTTACTAACCACTTCACTATCAGATAATTTATTTTTATCAACACTTAACTGTTGTAACTGCGACCTTGCACTAGCAATAACCGGAGCTGTCATTGACCTAAGCTTTCTTAGGCTTGTTGCATCATTGTAATTTTCAGCCAGTGAAAACTGAGCTATCTGCTGATCGTCTTGATCTACTAAATCATCAAGAAAAGATATAATATCTACTGGATCATCCTGTGTAAGGCTAAATTGAAACCTAATCAAAATACCTTTTATCTCTAAAGGTGTAAGTAGTTGATATCGTAGAATTTGATCAAGTGCTATCGATTCTGCTATAAATTGATCGTGTTTTTGTTCTCCTGCCCTCTCCACCACTTCTTTCACCATCATCTCCCGGGCAACATCTGTAGCTAAAGTAAGTTGATCCCTGGTTTTTTTTATGTGAATATTCAGACCGCTTTCGGGATTGTTTAGAAAATCGTCGTTGTCAGAATCATTCTGTACCGTAATTGCATCCCTGGCTTTTTCAAGGATAGCAAGAGGCAGAGCTGTTGCTTGGACCAATAATAAATTGGCTCTGATCTGGGGTAAAAGTGACTCCTGTTGATCTGGAGGAAGAGTAGAATAGGCAGGAAGAAGTCTGTTAAGGGCTTCAGCACCAGCTGTCGTACAGAAACTGTCAATTGCTATACACGCCTGAAGAACTTGATCTCCTTCGTTAGTGTTTTCGGCAATCATCGTTGACAGTTCGTCAATCGATTTTCCATCTTGAAAACTCCTAGCAAGGAAATCTACGTGAGATCTTAAGGCTTTATTATCTGCTCTCTGAGAACCTTCAGCATCTTGCGGAATATGGGCTCTTATCAGGTTGAGAGTAAAGGCAGTAGTAGTATGAACGGCATTCGGTGTTGCTTCTGCTCTATTAGGTTGGACTTTCGGAACTTCTCCGCCTGGTTCACCTGACATAATTAATACTGTATTGATAATTTTAAACTTCCTTACCGACTTATTCATCCTCCGTAACTCTTAACGAAGGATTGATACCACGTTACAATACGCCGGAGGCGGATTCATAAATTTGCACTTATAAGTATATTATAGTATAATTTAACCTAAGTAAGTATTCATCTAATTATATGGAAAACCGTCAACTATTAGGACTGGGACCAGATGCAAGAATTCATCGTGAACAAAATACTGGTAGTGGTGGATCAGGAGAAGCGCTACCAAAAAAATTTGAGGGTGTAACTGGTGAAGCACCTACATCAAGAAAAAAAGGGGTAATAAAAAATAACCCGCCACCACCTTCAGAACCACATGAAATAAATGCCAAAACAGATCTCGAAGTTTTATTTGATGCAGCTAAACCTACTGGAGGAGATCAGTTATCTTCCCCACCAAAACAAGTAGAAGAAACAGCCTCTGTTGCAACCCCAATTCCGGGAGCAGAAAATCCAGTCGGTGAAGCTACTGGTACAACAGTTCCAACAGATGCTTTACCAATTACAGAAGAAGCAGCTGCCCAAGCAGCTGCAGGTCAAGGAAACGAGGCTTCAGCAGGCACAGCTCCAGAAGTCGCCGAACCAGCAAGAGAAGATGCAGGCACACGTCTTGAGAGATTATTGGAAGAACAAACAGCAGAAAGAAAGAAAAATGATGAAGCAGCAAAAAAAGCAGCAGAACAAGTATTAGCAAGATTGACAGCAGAGGAAGAAAAAAAATCCGAGGATGAGAGAAAAGCTGCAAGAGATGCAGCAGAACAAGAGGCAGCAAGACAAAGACAAGCAGAAGCTCCAGCAGAAGGTCAAGAAAACGCAGTAGCAGAACAACAACCATTTAATATTGAAGAGGCAAGAAGAGAGCTTAATCGATTGTCTGGAACAGATGCAATTCCAATGTTTTTAAGAGAACCTAATCAAGCTGCAAGAGATCGTACAAGGATAGCGGAATTAAGAGAACAGATTGGAAACTATGAACGTCAAAAAGCATTAGACCAAGAGTCAGCTCAAGCAGAAGAAGATGCAGGCAATACTCCCCCAGCTCCAGATCAAACAGAAGAAATTGCAGCCGCAGCTCCAGGATTTATGCCACCACCAGAACAAACAAACACAGGATCTACACCCCCGTCTCCAGAAGAGCCTGATTTAACTACCCCAGAAACACCACCAGACATATCAATGATTGAAGACGTAGAACCACCACGAGTTGAAATTCTTTCAACAGTATTGCCCCATACCTTGAGAATCAATTCATCAAACTTTTCTCCTGGACAAATAATGGATACTTACGCACATAATATGGAAATGGTCATTGGTTTCGAACAACAAAGTATTGATATCGATGGAGCACCAATCATTATTAGAACCCCTGGGGTTTTTGATGGATTATTAACTAGGATTAATGATCAATTACATGAAATAACTGAATATGGAGCAGATTTAAGAGAAAGAAAACAAGCTAATAGATTCGGCCGATGGCATTTATTTGGCGAAAGCGAAGAGGTTGACCATGCAAAAAAAATAAAGGACAAAGCGGTTAAAAAATTCAGAACGGCTCTTAGCCAACGAACAAAAGCTGAAAATGCTTTAAGAAAAATTACAGGTAAAATGACCGAACAAGATGTGCAGGTATACAATACTCAGAGACAATTAGTTCAGGCCACAAAAGAAAGAGATGTTAACGGAATCAGATCTGCTTTTGAAGCACTTGGTAGAAGAGCAACAGCAAGACAGCTTGATAGAGTTGAATCTGTTGACGAAGCTCTAGAAATAGCTCAAGAAACTGTATCACAATGTACCACAGATAGACGTTTCCAGCAATTTCTTGTATTATCCACAAACTTTGATCAATCAGAATCCACAGTAACGGAAACAGGACAACAAGTAGAAGAATCACGAAAAAAAGTACTCGAGGCTAAAGCAAAACAAGCTCAATATTCGAAAGACAGTACTGCGGCTCGTAAAATGGGAAAGGAAGAAATAGCCCTACGACAAAGACAGGCAGAAACATTTGCAACAATAGGTTATATTCAGGATAGATTACCACCTACGCCTCAGAATTTAGAAAGAGCAGGAGGAATTTCTGAACAAATCAGAGATACTCAATCAATAATTTCAGAAGCAGGTAGCAATGTTGATAAAGTCAAAGCTGTTCTTGTCAAAGCGGGAAAAGGAAAAAAAGCCGCTGAATTAGGTCGAGAAGTAAGTACGGCTATTGCAGAATTAAATGAAAAAATAAGAAGACTTGCTTGGAATATAGAGTCTCTTGTTAATCCTGCTATCAGGCTGACAACAACACATGTCGAAAAGCATGGGGTTAAAAAAATAGTTGTACCAAACGCTCCAAAACCATTATATGAAGCGGCGATTACTATATATGCATCTCCTGCTAGTAGAGAATCTTTACAGCAACTTATTGATAATCAACCTGAAGAAAAAAGGCCATATTATCAAGCAGCAGCAATACTTATGGGAAGATCAGGATCAGAAGAAGTCGCAGCCTCTCCAGAAGAGCTATCTCCTGCCCCACCAGTTGATCGTGATTTAGTAGAAGCAGGCGGAGAAATACCGGCAGACAGACCAATACCGGATATTATATCCCCATTCAGTGATAATACAGGTAGCCAAAAAATGACTGAACCGACAGCGCCGGCCGAAAATACAGTAAATAATACAGTACCAGCAGAAATAAGTTCCAGATTATTTGAATTGGTCAGAGGAAACGCCGATGACCTGCGTAGGCTTGGCGAAGCAATCGTTTCAAGACAAATAGGAAATGTTATAGATCTAGAACCAATGACTCTGGCAGCAATAGCCCGATGGGAACTCGGTATTGATCGAAACACGCTAATAAATCGTATTAATCAAGCAATGGAATCAGGTCAGCTCCCTCAAGAGATTCAAGAATTTTTGCAAAGTGGAAATGTAATTATTGATCTCGTAAGACAACTGGGAATCGATAAAATCCAAGAATTAGCCAACACTATAACAACAAATCTAAATAATGAAGAATCACCTGGTAAATTCGTGCTTAATGGTACGGTAATTGAAAGACCAGCGATTGCAGCGGCACTATTATACAACCTGCTAATAGGAAGTCAAAAAGCAATCGCAGATGGCTCAGCTACTCAAGAAAACATTGATAAGAAATTCGATTTAATAGTTGAGTCTCTTTTCAAATAGAATCTTATGAGAAGTCCTTTAGAAGCTGGAGGAAATATTGACTTTGGCAGATTTTTCTTGAAAGCCGATACAGGCAGTGATGGAGGCAGTGGAACAACACCAATACATAAAGCCAGAGGTTTTGAAAATTTATTCGCAGTTCCATCATCATCTCCACCACCAGATATAAATATAGGTGGTGAACAAGGAAGCTGTGCACAAGGACCAGCTCATCTTGCCGAAGGTTTTGAAGCTTTAGTTCAAGATGTATCATCACCTCAATCACCAGATATGAGTGTAGGTGGTGTAGCCGATATTTCAGATATCACCAAATTCCCGCCTGATGTTCAAGATGTCGGACAGTATTATAGAGATCGCGCCGTAGGAAGAGTTCCAGCACCAGCACAGACACCTGACCCTGAAGCAGCCACAAGAGCAAAAGAGCAGGCAGAAAGAGCAGCAGAAATACGAGCCAATACAAGATCTTCTTCGTCTAATCGACCAGAAAGGACAGAAACACATGAAAAACCTATTTCAAAACTAAAAAAAGCATTAGCCAATCTGTTACAACGAGCTCATAGACGTCAAACCATCGAGCAACCAGTACAAGATACACCAAGACAACCTAGGGAAAAACATCCTGAAAAAGCAAAATTAATGGGTAAAGAAACTTTAAAAAGTTGGAAAGATATTGACCGTTTGGCATCGTTAGGGGGCGGCGTTTTATTGGGAGGTGGGATAGCGCTTGCAAAATATATGGGAGCAGATGTAAGTAATATTCTTACAATAGTCAATTATCTAAAAACTGGTGCAGGCGCACTCGTTTCAAGCGGTATACTTACAGGTCTTGAAATGTATGCGACTGTTCACGGACATGAAAAAACTGCCAGGGCATTGAATATAGTAGCCCGTGTTGCCAGTGATGCTGCAATCGCTGCTGTTGGGGCAACCGCCGGTGATCTTTTAGTACAGGGTACATTCGCAGCAGCCGAAAAATTAGGAGATCTAGCAGTTCGATCAAAGCCCTCTCGCGCACCAGAAACTGTATCAACTTCCCCACCTCAAACTCCGCAAGAACCAACAGAAACACCTATTCAAACCGTCATGGCAAAAATAAAAGAAACACTTGGAATAAATCAACCATCAGAAACACCAACCCCTACATCTGAACCGACAAATACACCGACTCATGCTCCAGTTCCGGCAGAATCAGCTACCGCAACACCGACTTCTCAGGCCATAAATTCAAAAGATGATACATATGCACAACCAGTTATCAGAGGTTCTGAACCGGATACGGGGGGACAACCACCTTCAAGCACAGACTGGGTCCCTGAACAGCAACAGTTTGAGCCAGACACAGCAGCAAAAGATGCCATTGCAGCACGAGGCGATATGACATATCAAACCCCGGAACCACATGTAGGTACGATTGGTTCGACACCTCCTGATTCCGGTGTCAAAATCACATCCGCTGTGCCTGAAACCTCTTCAGTACAGAATTTATCAATAGCCAATCATCCTGTTACCGCAGCAACCGGTGAAACCGTTCAAATAATTAATGATAAACTTCATTATGGTAGTAATGTATGGGATATTCTCGGAAACGGATTAAACCATATTGGCAATCTTCTGAATATAAATCTCAATCCCGGCCAACAAGACATTCTTCAGCAAAAACTGAATTATGCAGCTGACCTTTGGGCTCATGGCAATCTGGCTGATAACTCTGATCTGGGAAAAATTTTCCATTACTGTAATGGTACGGAAAGCATGATCGGAGAAATATCAGCCGGCGATCTACAAAGCGCTCTTGAAAATGAAGGAATTTTTGTGAAATAAGAGAGAAATGAGATACCGATTTTCCCTTCGGTAATACTCAGGGTAGACATCGGGAGGACAAAGCCTTTGGCTTTTCACTTTTTTAACTGTTTAAACTTTTAAAACTTTTTAAACTTATTATGACAGACAGTCAGATCTATCTTAACTTTATAAACAAAATAAAAAAAGAAAAAACCGAGGAAGAAATGGCCAAATTCATGGCAGATCTGCTCAAATTCGGTGCTGCCGAAGTCTACGTTGCCATCCTTTCACAGCTGACCGAACAGGACATGGAAGAAATAGATAAAATCCAAGATGAAAAAAAAGCCGGAGAAGAAGTAATAAAAAGATTCCAGGCCAAAACCAGCCTCACTCCTCAACAGTTCGTCGAAGGATTACGGGATGCGATTGCAGGTGGGTATGAAGAGAATAATAAATAAAGGTATAACGCAGAGATTAGGCAGCTTGAGCAATTGTCTCTTGTTGTCTAATACGCCTTTTATGATTCTCTAACTGAGCTCTGACTTCAACAAGGAACTCTGCAAGTTCGATTGTCTTGGAGTTAACACCCATTTGCTCTGCTATTCTTATTGACTCGGCTCCAAATCGTTGTCCATATCTTAGTTTTCTCTGCTCCTGCGGATCTTCAGAGTATTGATAGCCAATCGGATACCATGGAATAGCATTTTCTTTATCCAGTCGTTCCCAGTTACGATCAGCTTCTTCCTCATGGTTAGTTAAGACTAAGTAACATTGTCTCTGAGCTGCCAGATAACCAAGAGCTGAAACAATAGCTGCGGTTTCTTTGTAATCTGTTCCTCCACCTGGTTCATCTAAATATACAATAGATCCTGGCTTCATCGAAGCAATTACTTCGGCCAAGTGCTTGGCTTGATTCATAAAAGTACTAAGCTCACCTTCTGTCCCAACCGGCTGGAGCGAAGCGATAATTCTTTGTGGTTCTGTTGAAGAAAATCTAGCTACTCTAGCTGGTACACGGCCAATAATATTATAAAGAAGCTGCATCTGACCATCACCTTGGATAACTCTTGTTTTACCGCTACCATTAACACCGGCTAGTTCGAGTATCTGAATTTGCCTGTCACCATATGAAATACCCTCAGCATTATGCAAATCAGGTAATCCCATAAACTGTTTTCTGTCAACATCATAAAAAAGGTTCTGTGGGATATATCTTTCACTACCTATATCCTGGTACACAGCAATATTATAACCATCATTGTATTGATGGGCAAACGGCATGGTCGAATTATCAACCAACTCCGGTTTACAAAACGGAATTGCTTGATTATCAGCTCGTGTTGAATAAGCAAATATAGCAGCGCCTGTTGACATATCAAGTTTTGGCTTAGCCACGCCTAATGTAGTTGCTAATAGATCAAGTTTTGCTATTGCGGCTTCTTGATCTTGTTCTCCTTCACCAAAAAAGACCCCCCATTTTTTCTGATAAGCTTTTGAAATTGATTGGAAAACTAAATTTAGTTCATCATTATCCAAGATATATTGACGTTCTGGTTATGACTTTACATATTCAGAAAAGGCACCTAAAGCCAAAGAAAAATCACCATTATCTAATTTATTTTTTGCTTGCTCAATGTCTCTTTTAGTCCATCTTTGACCGGCTTGATACTCTAGATGATAACTGATTTTATCGATAATTCCTTGTATTTTTTCTTTACCGTACCCTGTTATCTCTGTATAGTCTAACCCTTGATCACGAGCTTTTTCATATAACCCATCAACCTCAGATGTTAATGTCAATAAGGATTGCCTTTGGTCTTCCGGTGCAAAATCACTAACTATCTTTTGCCATGAAGGTTTATACTCTCCCTCTGTAAGCACTCTTGTATCCATATTAAGAAATACAGCTAACGTTCTCACGTTTTCAGCTGTTGGACTAGCCGTGAGCGTCTGATAATTGGCTGTTGTAAGATGTTCCTTATGCTGACCATAATAATCTAACCAATCATATACGCTTTTCGTGGCAGCAATTGCTGTTTTATGATCAGAAGAAGCCATATTCTCATAATATCCAACCACCGCACCTAATTCATGACTATTGGCCGCTGCTGCCTCCTTGACTAAGCGATACATAATTCCTAATTCCCTTGGACCTGTTTCTGCTCTGGCAACGAAATATTGTAAAACATTTTCTTTAACTGGCTCTGCTGTAATTCCTAAGCTGTTTAAAGAAGCATCACTAATATATGGACCATCTTCCGGCGTATAGGGAATTTCCTTGTTTAGCGGACCGAATGATCCTGGTGTAATATCGCTAGCCTGTGCATCAAGAAACTCCTGGACAAGCTGGACAAAAGCTGGAGGACAACCTTGTTCCCTAAGCGTTGGTAAACCATAACTGCCACTTACACCATCAACCAACCTATGGCTTAACGGATCAACATATTTATTAACTGTCTTCAGGCCTAACACATCAAACATCTCTGTCATCGCTGCTGCTTGATGTGTGGTTAAAACTGTTGTTCCGCCACGGCTTTGATGCTCTAAAATGCTTGCTTCAACCAGGGCCTCACGATAGTGGTGCGGTGCCCCTGAACCGGGCTCATCGCGAACTAGTATCGTAAAGCTTTGACCTACTGCCTGTTGTCTCATCGCTGTCATAAACATGCTTTCGCGACCAAGTCGCTCCGATTTAAAACCAACCATACCTACTCTACCCAATAAATGCTGTCTATCCGGAACAGTGACAGCCCGGGCTAATGGTAACTGGTAATCTCCAGCAACTAGCCCCTCACCAAAGGCAGCCGCAGCTGCAGTTTTACCAGATCCTGTCGGACCGCTTATAACATAAAATTCTTTATCAGAAACCTCAATGTTGACTGGAACAATTGCATTCAAAGCATCATAACCTTTCTCTCCAAACTCATAATGGTAAGGGTTTGCAAGTCGTGCGCAGTAGCCCCCTTCAACAGCAATTCGTTGAGGATCTATATGCAATTCGCTGCTTAATACCTTCCGAGCATTGTTAATTGCTCTCATACTCATAACACCGTCAACCAATGCCCTGATTTCAGCAGAAGATGATTGTCTCATCTGATTATGGATTGCTTTTTTTTCAGGATCAGATTGTGCTTGTGATAGCTTTTGATAAGCATTTTGTATTACTTGTAATTGCTGTAAAGCTAAATCACAATTATATGTTTGAGCAAAGAAAGGTAACTGTCTCAGAAGACCAATCTGTTCTTGCCATAATCCCAGATTACCAACAACAGTCTGTACACCTGGTTGGTCAAGATTTGTTAGATAATCCATTATTAATCTATCATCATTGTCCTGATGAAAATCATACGGGCCTTTTTGCTTTGGTAAACAATACATAGCCCGCGTTTCTTCCTTTTCCGATTGACAATAAATTCCATTTAATGTGCTTACTGGAATCCCCCCTACTGCAGAAACCGCACTTACATAATCATCTCTATTAAGCTTGGACAAAGTTACTTTTATTCTTTCCAAAAAACTACCAATATCAAAGCACCGCTTTTCAAATAAACGATTTCCTGTTAATTCAGCTTTTAAACTTCTATTAACTAAGGATCCTATTGCAGCACGATCTAATCCATAAGCATCAAAAAAAAGCTCGCCCTCATATCCGCTTTCAGGATCAGTCGTAAAACCTGCGCCTGATTCAATTGGACCAAGTATTTCGACTAACCTTGCTCTGACACCCTCTTCCCACTGCTGGTATTCCGGATCAATACGCAGCTGTTCGAAAGTCTTACGATAAATTAAGCTTGTATCTTGTCCTTGAGCTAAATGTTGGCTTACCTCAGTTCTTCTTTTTAGTGATTCTTCTGTTTGTTTGAGTACTTTCTGAATTGCCCTGTGATTAAACTTCCTATAATCACCAGATCCATCTGTTGCAATCGTATAGTACTCATCATCTTTATAAACTTTTGCTGGATCATATGGAAATAATTTATTGAAATCATATATACTGAATTTATCTCGATCCAATAATGTAAATGAACCATGTATTTCAATATCATACTGAGTAGGTAATAATAGAATCGCCCTTAATATGGCAATTTTAGCTTGATCTCTTTCTGAAGATTGCAGAAAAGTTTCTGTATATCTAATTACTGCACCAATCCTTTTAAGTCTTTGTTCGGGCTGTAATCCATCTTCTGCCATATATGCCTCAGCCATACCCAAAAATAGTTTTGTTTTAGTTTTATCAGAGTCCAAATATGGCTGCCTTAATAATCTGTATCCTAATTCTATCTGATCCGGAGAACTGGAAGAAGGTTTTTCTTTCCAAATATCATAAATTTTCAAATCTTCACTATTTTGATCTCTTACTCTAGAATACAATAGTAAATCGTCTGCAATGTCAATCGTTTTATCAAGATTAGGAACTGTCAATATTTTGTCTCTTAGATCACAAACATACCTAAAAAAATTTGCACTTGGCGGAGGTATCATCCCCAATCGAACAAATGCACTAATATCATTAGTACACGAAACAACCACATTCTCATCACCTGCAGCTCCAAGTCTTTGCAACCTGTCATTAATGGCATGTTCCAAACGAGCTTCTTTTATCGGACGAAATTCTTCCGGACACTCTACCATCAAAGTATGTATTCCGGCTAAATCTGGATATGCAACCGGATAGCTAATATCAGAAATGTATTCATTCATTAGTATTAACCTGTCTGCATTAACAATTCCTCTATCCGGAGCCAGCGCAGCGTATACTAGCATTTTTTTTATTTCGTCTGGTAAGCTACTCGTATCTTTTACAGAAAATACAAAATCATTAAGTCTTGTTACTGCTTTTTCAGGCGGTAATGACCAATATTCTCCTTTGGTTGGATGAAATTGCTGAATTGCATAAGTTACCATTTTTTCTTGATCAACGCTCATCTGCGAACCAAAAATTTCTGTGCTTTTTGCATAAGCTAATCTTGGTCGACTATGTGATAATTCAGCATCTTCAACTTGAGCCTTGCCTTGGACCAACCTGTCTTCGTACACTACAAAAACTTTTGTCAGTTGATCTTTAGCTGCTTGATAAAGTTCGGCAACCGAAGGAGCATTAACACTAGCTGTTTCTTCATTAACAACAGGCAACAACTCTCTTAATGCAGTTTTGTATTGCTCCAGATTATTTCTGATCTGTGAGATGAAAGCTCTTTTTTGTTCCCGCTCACTACCAGTATCTTGTACCTGATACGACAATATGGTTTGCCTTACGTCATCGGCAACCAAAAAAGCAAAGCTTTGATAAGACTCTAGCTGTAAAAGATCTTCCGGATTAGCTAAACTTTCAAATAAATGCTGTAACTGCGCACCTCTCATCTGAGGGCTGGCACGGAATAAATCATTTATCATTGCTACTTGTTTCTTCTGTAGTTTTTTGCCGCTTATATAGTTATCCATCAGCTGAGTAACTCCATCAAGCATCGAATATGCCGCTGATTGATTCGGATTCTCTCGTAATCTAGCAATTGTAAAATCAGATACAATACGGATTTCTTTAATTTCTGGTTCTGCTTTAAACCCCTGTGCTTCTTTCCGGTCATCAGTTAACTCTACTAGTTTTGCTTCTGCTACCCTTGCCCTCCCCTGTGCTTCTCTAAGTTCTTCTCTCATCTTCCCTGCTATCATTTCCTGAACTACCTCAGTTGCTTGAGTAAATTGTTTTCTGGTTGCTGTAATGTGGGGGTTAACGCCTGTTTTATCATCATTAAGAAACTCATCGTCATCTGGATTCTTCTCTTGTGTAAGAACATCTCTGGCTCTTTCAAGAATTGTTAGAGGAAGAGCTGTTGCCTGAATAAGGGAGAGATTGGCTGATATTTGAGATGAGTATAATTGTTGTTGTTCAGGAGGTAAAGATAAATAAACAGGAAGAATAACATTAAGAGCCGCTGCTGCTTGTGTAGTACAAAAACTATCAATTGCATAACAGGCAGCTAAGATAACATCTCCATCACTGGTTGCATCAATAATCGTCTGTGACAAATCTTCAAGAGATTTGCCTTGTTTAAGATGTTCCTCAATAACATTTAGATGTGATTTTAGTGCGGCATTAGTTTCTTGTTGTTTACCATCTGCCCCTTCATCAATAATTGAACCTCTTATGCTACGAAGAGTCTGGAGATGGATAAGGTTTGGATTGACGGCTGGAGATCTTTCTTCCTGAGGTGGTAGATTACCTCCTTTTTCTCCTGTAACTCCTGAACCTCCTGGTTGAGGGGAAGCTGTACTATGTGATAGTTCGCTTCTTTCTTCATTACCCATAGATATGATTATAGGGATTTCTATTAAAGTTTGCTGGAATCTTACAAGAAATTATTAACAACGATTGCCTCGTCCACCTAGCTAAGCTGGGTTACGAAAGAGCAAGCTGGATAAAATAGGATAGAATGACGGTTACAACCATTAAACTTTCTCAGTTTTATTTATGTTCCATGCCTTAATAAAAATCGTCCAGAAGCGGATGGCGGAGAAAAGGGAAAAAATAAATCCCGGGAATCCGTCCATAAAGCCTTTATGACGAAAATAGGTCATGAAGAACCAAACCTTTGGCTTTATTACAAAGTAATTAATAAAATCCCAGAAACCAAGATTTTTCTTTTCTTTGGCCAGTTTTTCTGCATCAAAGCTCGTATATCTATTCCAGCGCGTAAGATAGCGGGAAAAATCTGGGTCGGCATAGTGCAGGATGGGATTTTTTAAATAACCGATCTGCCTATCATTAACCTCCGAGGTTTCACTACCAGTATTATTAGACAACGATTCTGGACTCATCCGCCTGCTGGCGGAATCGCCAGAATGACAACAATCCAAAACCACATTTTCATGCAAGTGCTCGAGGTTAAAATGAGCACATTCCCTTTTATAAAGCCTCAAAACATAGTCAGGATACACTCCGCCCTTCATGAGAAAACGGGTGAGAAACCAGTTTTTCCTGGGGATGTTGTAACCAATAATCATATTCTCATTAACCTCCGAGGTTTTCCCGTCGCTTCGCTCCTCTTCAACCTCGAAGGTTCTGGCGCCTTTCTGAATTTCAAAAATATTTAAAATCTCTTTTTTCAATTCTTCTGAAAGCGCTTCATCAGCATCCAGTTGCAGTATCCACTCCCCTGTTGACTTTTCTATTGCTCTTTGTTTATTGATAAGGAAGTTCTTCGGATTATCAACAATAAAAACTTTAATTTTCTCGCCGTATGATTTGGCTATCTCAACAGTCTTGTCAGTTGATCCGGCATCAATTAAGATTACCTCGTCAGCCAGATCATAAGCACTATCCAAAGGATAATGGATGTTTTTTTCCTCGTTAAAAGTGGGAATACATAAAGATAATTTCATGAAAATTAACAATTAGCAATTTATAATGAGCAATTTAATTAAGAATTAATAGTTTTCTTACCTTTCAGTGTCAGAATTATCGAACTTAATATTTTATTTAATTCTTTAGCTTTTTCTATTAACTTATATAATTCTACATTGTTCTGGACCAAATTTCCCTTATCTAATATTGCTAACCAATAACGGGTTTCAATAGCACTTTTATAAGCATAATGAATAAAATTCCTAAAATCGTTTTTCGAAGCAGCTCCTTGAGCCTCTGCAATGTTAGCACCTATCGAAAATCCTGACCTCAATAATTGATCTGAAATTGTAATAATAATATTATTCTTATGTAGAACAGATATTAAACGGATCAAATCAAGCGAAAAATTAAAAGAAAGATTGAGTATCCTTTTTTTAAAATCTTCCTTATTCAACATGTTCATTTTTAACTTTTAACTAAACTGCTCACTTTTAATTACTCATTCTTAATTATATAATATATGAATGTTAAAGTTAGTAACTACACCCAACATTATCCTTACGGGAAAGGCTAAACCTGTTGCAATAATCGATAAAAAAATCGCCGGTCTCGTCACGGAAATGATTGAGACTCTCGAAGCCCAAACTGACCCGCCGGGAGTCGGATTGGCAGCACCACAGATCGGTGTTGATCTGGCAATCTTTATTATCAAGCCGTCTTTCAAAGCTATAACTGAAGTTTTCATTAACCCAAAGATCATGAAGATCGAAATGTTTAAAGCGAAACCATCCTTCGCTAAAGCTACGGATGGCAGGAAAAATAAGGATAAGGTTAAACTTGAGGGATGTTTATCAATCCCCCGTATCTGGGGACCGGTAAAGAGAGCAGATAAAGTCTTGCTTGAATACCAAAATATAAGCGGAGAAAAACAGATCCGGTGGTTTACCGGCTTTAAAGCGACAATTATCCAACACGAAATGGATCATCTTCAAGGCATTCTTTTCACCCAACGGTCAATTGAACAGAATAAGAACCTTTATGAAGAAAAGGGAGAAGAACTGGTGAAGATAACAGATTTTTAATTTATAGCCTAATTTTATGCGCAATTTTCTTGTCTCATTATTGTTTTTTATCTTTCTCGCCGGCATATCGGTTGGTTTTTTCTTCTACAACCAAATCGAAGATCTGAGGATTCAGAAAGAACTGCAGAAAAAAGCTCCACAGCCTGATAAGAACGAAGATAATCTGGTTATTACAGAAGAAGCAACTAAATCAGCCGATTTGACCTATGATAAAGACAATGTCATCAAAGAAACTCCATGCTACACCATAGTTATACCAAAAGATAACGATGCGGATAATGGTGATAACTGCAAGCTAAGCTACAATGCTTATATCAGCTCAGGAAAAGGAACCGATATCTCAGCCGGAATAACCATTGTAACTGAAGAAAAAACTTATAAAAACCCAAAAGATATGGCCGATAAATTAATCGCAGAATTAAAACGGACAGATGAAACAACAATTCAGGCAATAGCGCTTACTATCGATAAACAACCCGCTTACGAAATAAGAACGAAAAACGCTCTCAACGGACTGGAAACAACCAGAATTTTCATCAGTATGCCAAAAAAATATAAGATCGATAAAAAATTTATCGGTGGTTTTATTGTTATTAGGGTTTACTCAGAACCGGAAAGTATTACCGAGCAGAAAAAAGAACTGGAAAGATTGCTGAAAAGCTGGAAGTGGAAATAAGTGAAAATTTGTTTTATTTGTGTACCAGCTCTAGAAACGGCCTAACGCCATCTTTCATATCCTTACGGACTCGTTTAAGACACTTGGTACAAAGCCGTACTTCCTTTTGTTCGTTGCTCTCAACAATATCAATCCTTTGCAGATTGGCTTTGAAGATTCTTTGAGTTTTGGGGGCCCTTTTTTTCCAACGGCCGCCGGCTACTCCACGATGATGAGTGTGTGATCTGCCATGGAGAATACCCTTACCGCAATGATAGCAAGACATAATTAAATAATTTCTAATTTCTAATTAAAAAACAACATTTTATGATATCATAGATGGATACTGAAATCAAATTTAAATTAGATCGATTTATGCTCAATTCTCTTTTCTCAAATCCAATCTATTTTATAATCAGCCTCATTGCACTTCTTATATCTTTAACTGTCCATGAGTACGCCCATGCCTGGGTGGCTGACCGTTTGGGTGATCCGACCGCAAGGCTTAAGGGCAGGCTAAGCTTTAATCCTTTACTGCATATTGACTTAGCCGGAGCCATCTTTCTCATACTGTTTGGCTTTGGCTGGGGTAAACCGGTTCCGGTTGATTACTATAATCTTAAAAATCCGCGTAAAGACGCTGCTCTTATTTCATTAGCAGGCCCTTTGTCAAATATTATCTTGTCTATAGTACTTGCTATAGCTATAAAACTGTTCAGTGTTTTTAATCTTTTTATTTTATCGACTATAGGGCAAATAATTTTTATTCCTATCATTATAATCAGTCTTCGGCTTGGCGTTTTCAATCTCTTGCCGATTCACCCCTTGGATGGATTTAAAATCGTTGCTGGAATCCTGCCTGATGACAAGGCAGAAGAATGGTTGCAACTAGAAAGACTGGGAATGATCTTCTTGTTGCTGCTGATTTTCCCAATCGGAGGATCGTCAATGCTGGAGATAATTATTACCCCGGTTTTTAACTTCTTAATCAATCTGTTCTTACCAGCTCTTTCAACCGGAATAGTCTAGTTAAGGAGTTTATGGTGCAATTGTTGGAGTAACGCTTAATTTCATGACACATTTGAAATAATCCTGTGTCGTGCAGCCCTTACCGATTTTATCCTTTATTTTCTGGCAGTCAGTTTCACCTTCAGGACAACCAAGAGTAATGTTGTCTTCGGAAACATTGATTTCCTTAATCACTTTGGCCGCTGAAGCGGTTGGAGTAATTGGAGAAGCTGTTGGATTGATTTCCGGTGTTTGGGTTTTTTCGACACCTTTTGTGGCAAAGGTCCACGGTACTCCCCCATTGTCATATTTTTTTTCACCAACTCTGATCTGAAAATAATAGGTTGTACTTGGTGACAGCAGCGTCAAATCAACGCTATGACTCTTTGTTCGCAGTGCTTCCGGAGCAAAAAAATTAAGCGCTGTCGGTGTAGTACCGTATTCAATTACGGCCTGAGTCTCCTGTCCGGTCGCCCAAGTTACTTTAACCGAATTCTGGCTGATCTCGGAAGTAATTACATCTATTGGCGCCACATCTTCTGCCCGGGTAAAAACCGATTGCATTAATTTGAAAAAACCAAAAATGATAGCCACCGACAGAATTGTACCGATCAGGATCGCTGCAATTTTATTCAATTTCAGACCGCTAAGTTGATTGTTCATTTTTATCTCAGTAATATTAATCTGACTGCTCCGCCAATTAATAATAGCACGATTCCCGGAATTGAGAATGCCATGAGATTTTCAACAATACCTGTGTTTGGTAAAGTCGATGTGCTTGCGGTTGAGCTGCTATTGCTTCCTGTTGATGAAGTGGTACTGCTTGTGCTTGAGCTGCTTCCTCCGCCGATAATCGCCTGACACGAACCGTTGGTTGCGCAGTCAATAATATTGGTCGCATTAAAGTCATTCTTAATGATTTTAGACGAGTCGCTGGCACCGGCTCGACAATCAAATGTGAGATTTACTGTGGCTGCTTTTAATGCTTTAAAAGTAATCGTGGCAACTGCCCCTGATCCTGTTTTTGATGTACCGGGATCGGAGACCATACCGGCAATATAAATCTTGCCCGAAGTCACTTCGTTGTTAACTGTGGGAAAGAATGTCCCTGAAGCAACGGATTGAGCCTGAATTGCACTGGCATCATAAAGAATATATGCATCGGTTGAAAGAATTTGCTCAGAGCCGGCATCAACAATTACCTGAATCTGAAAAACATCATTAACATTAGCAGAAAAGCTTGTTTTATCGAACTTCAAACTGGCTGCCTCGGTTTTGCCCATAAAAACCGGCACAATAAATATAGCAAATAAGAACAGTGAAATTATAGGAACTATTTTTTTAATCATTAGCTAAACTATCCTAATTATTCTAATTTCTAAACAATTTGTTCTCGACTTCGGGACGCTAAGCGTCCCTGCGCTCGAACAATAATATTCTTCGAGCGAACGTAGCGAGTCGAAAAGCACCCTTTGAACTTTTCAAACTTTTAAACTTTTTTAACTTTTTTTAATTAATCTCCACGCTCACTCCATTCACCTTCGGATAAATGATCTCGGTTTTGTCATTGACGTATTTTGAACTTTCCTTGCCGATTACCTGTCCAATGTCAAAACTGTATTTACCGGCTTTTTTCGGCATAAAAACCAGCTCAATTAAAGGTGTGTTTGTAAAGATTGACGAACTTGGCGTAGCTGTCTCTTCCTGATCAATGGCTTTTGTCGAAGTCAGTGATACATATCCTTCTTTTACAAAATTAAATACTTTAAAATCAGGTAGTTTTGACATAACCCGAACCAAATCAAAACCGTCTACGTCATAATTAACTAAAGTATCAAAACCGACAATATTAATATTGTCCGAGTCGCCTGTCAATTCAACTGTAAGTTCCTTGCCAACCTGTTTCTCTGTCTCGGCACTTACTCCAAGATTCATAACCGTATTACTTAACTTAACTGTCGGCATTGGCGTATTTGTTGTTTGATTTGTGTCGTTGGTTGTTTTCTCTGGTTGCCGAGATAACTTGATATACACAAATGCAACAACTAACAAAACCGCTAAAATAAACATTATCCAATACATTTTGGTTGATTTGTTTTGACTGATATTTGGATCCATATAATTTAGTATAGAACTTTTAATAAAATTTACAAGGAATTAAATCTCAATTTTTAATAACTTTTAACCAGCTATTCCTCATCCGTCCTTACTGACAAGGCAGCAATAACCAGGGAATGGTCTTGCGTGTCGACTCTGCCGTCAAAATTAAGATCGGCTAAGGCTAAAATATCCGTATCAGTACGGTTAAGATTGTTTTGTACTAAGGCAATATCATAAGCATTCACGAATCCATCCTGGGCCGGTAAATCGCCAACCGATTGGTAAACACCGGAAAAGTCAAGGAAATTATCACCGGAATTTAATGTGATATTCCCCTCTGAGCAGCGGTATGTACCCTGATAGGTTTCGGTTGGAACTGCATCACAAATTTTTTTCTGCAGATGTTTTGGACCTTTGACGTATATTCGGTATTTTCCACCTGTGGGAACATTAACGAAGCTTACCTGTCCGGACCAAATTCCATTATCATTAGTTGTAAAAACCGCTGTCTGGTAATCGGTCGGCTGACTTAGACTACCTCCGGCCAATCTGACTCTAACATTGATTTGATTTTGATTGTTGCTCGGTCTAGATAAGACTCCTTGAAATTTTAATTTCAAATTAAGAGTAACCGAAGTTTTTGCGCTTGGTGTGGTTATGGGCGGACAAGGGGCAAACTCACAGTTTGGTCCGGTCCTGCCAACGGTTGTACCATCAGGACAGATCCTCGCTTCGGTGGTACAAATTTTATTCGTAGGAACAGGAGTTAAAGTCGGTCCGGGAGTATTAGTTGGTTTTGGAGTTAATGTTGGGCCACCGAGGGTGATGGTCGGCGTTGCCGATACAATCGCTGTAGGCAATCCGGTAATATTGGGTATTCCTGTCGAAGTGGGAGTAGCAAGATTAACCGGGAAACTCCCTGGTTTTGTACCGAAGATATCGTTACCGTTAATATCATAAGCTTCAATTGAACCGGAAACATAGTTAATCTGGCCGGTCCCTGAATTAGCTTTTGTGGTAAATATAACCGTGGCAATAGTGCAGTTACTGCCGATACTCCCATTACCCTGTAAATAGACGGCGACTTTATCCGGTGAAATAAAACCGGAGTTTTTGGCTAAGGAGAGCTGATATCCGCACTGTGGACTAACAACCACATTGGTATTAAACAGATTTGTCGGAAAGGACAATGTAGCACCAAAAATACCAATAGCCGGACCGTTATTGTAGATGCGCAAGGTATAATGAGTCGTGTCGGTTTTCTCTCCGGCGAAACTGAGATCCACTTTTGTTGCCGACGCCCTGGTATTCATAGTAAGCTTAACCTTACGGTTATTTACTGAAGCAGTAATAAAAATCGACAGAATGGAAAATGAGACAATAAATAATAATAATCCAGTTTTCATCGCTTTTTTCTGCTGGATATTATCGTTTGTTTTTATATTTCCTATTTGATCAGAGTCCATAGATTTAATGTCCGCAACTTACACCTAAACTACTGGTATTTCCTGCAAGCCAAATTTCATAGTCACCGGATGTCGAATCAGTCTTTCTACCGATAAATCCGTCATTGTTAAAATCCACATCATACTGAACAGTCTGACCATTAGTCGCTTTATAATATTCAAGATAGTCATTCAGACAAACTTTCCCATCACAGTTAGCATCACCCTGAGCATTGGTCGCACAACCACAGCCTTCAGTACCAGGAGTACAGGGTTTGACACTTGGACTTGGTGCTCCGGATGGATTAACCGATGGCTTAATCGATGGACTAATAGTCAGATCTGGTTTTTCAGTTGGAGTTAACGACTTTTTGATAGAAAAATCTACCTTGGCTCCTGTAAAAGAACTAATTCCCCATATTCCCCCAAAACACACGTTGCTTTCTCCTGTCGATCCTTTTGGCATAGCATCTACACCATTACTCACATATCCTTCAGGATTCTTTTTATAGACAATAAGACTCCCACTTGTATAACCTGAAGTAATACGATAGTCAA